>Ga0326727_10002101_pt1 | contig 70152 bp, 69 predicted proteins | sample MB2enrmetagenome_FD_207643 | JGI IMG/M metagenome (GOLD analysis project Ga0326727, IMG submission 207643) | Lab enriched peat soil microbial communities from McLean, Ithaca, NY, United States - MB29MY | ecosystem: Environmental > Terrestrial > Soil > Wetlands > Peat | place: USA: New York...
CACCCCCGCCCCCCCACCTCCCAAAAACTTTAAAGTTTTTTGGGGAAAAGGGGGCCGGGGGCGGCAGCCCCCTGGAAGAAAATCAGTGGTTTTTCTTGGTTCTGGTTTTGGTTTCGGATTTGAGCGCCAATCTGACCGGCGGGAAAGACTGAAAACCAGAACCACTTTTTTCTTTCCGAGGGGCTTCACCCCTGGACCCGGTTTTGGAGAAGAAGGGGCCGCAAGCGGCCGCCTCTCTGTCTTATGGCGGAAACAGGGGCGGCAGCCTCTTTGTTATAAAGCGGGGGACGGGGGGCTACAGCCCCGGCTTATTCTAGAGCGGGGACGGAGGCGGCAGCCCCTTGGGGAAAAAACAGTGATTCTGTTTTTTTTCACAAGCCGGGCTGGAGCGTTAGAGGGGCGGCTCGCGAATCGGCCTCTTCTCCGTTCCCCGGCCGCAAGTCCGGAAAGCCTCACACGTCTCTGCCCCGCCGTCCGGATTTCCGGACAAAACGTCCCCCCGTCCGGGTTCCCGGACAGACGCCCTGCCGTTCAACACTCTGTAATAGCTTGTAATATCGTTCGGAACGAAAGTTGTATTACGGCCCATGAAGGTCGGCAGGCCCGAGACGCGAAGGTTCGCGCCGGGCGCTTCCAGATCGTCGCCGCCCGGCGCAACCAGCCAACGCAAGGAGGGTTTGACCCATGACCTGGTCGCAATTGTACAACCCATTCGGGAACATCTTTTATTCGGCGGTGGCCGCGGCCTTGCCGCTGGCCATCTTGTTTTACATGCTGGCCGTGCGCCGGTCCAAGGGCCACGTGGCCGCGGCGCTGGCCACCGCCGCGGCGGTTTTGATCGCCATCCTGGCCTTCGGCATGCCCACCGGAATAGCCATCGATTCCGTGGTCTACGGCGCGGCCTTCGGCCTGTTCCCGATCGTCTGGATCGTCATCACGGCCATCTGGGTCTACAACATGAGCGTGGAATCGGGCGAATTCGAGATCATCAAGAATTCCCTGTCCTGCGTCACCGACGACCGCCGCCTGCAGGCCATCTTCATCGCCTTCGCCTTCGGCTCCTTCATCGAAGGCACGGCCGGGTTCGGCACGCCGGTGGCCATCACCGCCTCCATGCTGGTCGGCCTGGGTTTCAACCCGCTTTACGCCGCCGGCATCTGCCTGATCGCCAACACCGCCCCGGTGGCCTTCGGCGCCATCGGCATCCCGGTAGTCGTGGCCGCCCAGGTCTCGGGCCTGGATTTGATGCACATCTCCCAGATCATCGGCCGCCAGTTGCCCTTCCTGTCCATCATCGTGCCCTTGTGGCTGTCCGTGACCATGTGCGGTTTCAAGCGCAGCATGGAAGTGCTCCCGGGCATCCTGGTGGCCGGCATTTGCTTCGCCGGCACCCAGTTCCTGGTTTCCAACTACGTCGGCCCCTACCTGCCGGACATCATCTCGGCCGTGGTCACCATCGTCGGTCTGGGCATCTTCCTGCGTATATGGCAGCCCAAGCAGGTCTGGCGCTTCCCGGACGAACCGGCCCACGACGGCGTGCGGGCCACCTGCCACTACACCCCGGGCCAGGTGCTGCGCTCCTGGCTGCCCTACATCATCCTGGCGATCATGGTGTATTTGTGGGGCCTGGATTCGGTGCAAGGCTTCCTGAAGGGGCTTTCCACCATCAAGATCGAATGGCCCGGCCTGCATAACCTGGTGGTCAAGACCGCCCCGATCGCGGCCAAGGACACCCCCTACCCGGCCTTGTACGTGTTCAGCTTCTTCTCCGCCGCCGGCACGGCCATCCTGTTCGCCGGCCTTCTGTCCGTGCCGTTCATTCCCAAGTACGGCTTCGACAAGGCCATCGGCTGCTTCGGCCGCACCCTGTACCAGCTGCGCTGGCCCATCCTGACCATCTCCATGATCCTGGGCCTGGCCTTCATCATGAACTACTCCGGCATGAGCTCGACCATGGGCCTGGCTTTCACCGCAACCGGCGCGGCCTTCCCGTTCTTCGCGCCGATTTTGGGCTGGCTCGGCGTGTTCCTGACCGGTTCGGACACCTCCTCCAACGCCCTGTTCGGCTCGCTGCAGAAGACCACCGCCCAGCAGATCAACGTCAGCCCCGAACTGTGCGTGGCCGCCAACTCCTCGGGCGGCGTCACCGGCAAGATGATCTCGCCCCAGTCGATCTCCGTGGCCTGCGCGGCCACCAAGATGGTCGGCCAGGAAGGCGACCTGTTCCGCTTCACCCTCAAGCATTCCATCGCCATGCTGCTCTTCATCTGCTTTCTCACACTGGCTCAGGCCTACGTCCTGAAATGGATGCTGCCTTAGCCCACACCGCCCCTTGCCCGTCCCGCCGGCCCCCCATGGGGGGCGCCGGCGGGACGGGCGCAAATTTCCGAACGAGGTATCGCCCATGCCGCTCGCCAAGACTCTGATCGACGAATTTTCAAAGGTCGCCGGGGCCGACGCGGTCATGACCGCCGAGGCCGACCTGGCCAGCTATTCCTACGACGCGGCCGTGCTTGAACCGGTCAGGCCGGAGCTGGTGGTCCGCCCGAAAACCTTGGAGGCTCTGGGCCAAGTTACCCGGCTGTGCAATGAAAACGCCCTGCCCATGACCGTGCGCGGCGCCGGAACCAATCTCTCCGGCGGCGTCATTCCGTCCAGGGAGCACGGCGTGGTGGTGCTCACCAACGGCCTGACCCGAATCATTTCGATCAATACCGAGGATCTCTACGCCGTGGTCGAACCGGGCGTGGTCACGGCCAAATTCGCCGCCGAAGTGGCCAAACAGGGCCTGTTTTATCCGCCCGATCCGGGCAGCCAGGCCGTCTCCACGCTCGGCGGCAACGTGGCCGAGAACGCCGGGGGACTTCGCGGCCTGAAATACGGCGTGACCAAGGACTACGTCATGGGCCTGTCCTTTTTCGACGTCGACGGCCAGATCGTCAAAACGGGCGGGCGCACCGTCAAATGCGTTACCGGCTACAACCTGGCCGGCCTCTTGGTCGGCAGCGAGGGCACGCTCGGGGTCTTCGGCGAAATCATCCTGAAACTTGTGCCGCCCCCGGCCGCGGCCAAAGCCATGATGGCCGTCTTCGACACCATGGACGCAGCCTCCCAGGCCGTGGCCGCGATCATCGCCGCAAAAATCGTTCCGGCCACGCTTGAGATCATGGACAACTTCACCATCCGCACGGTCGAGGACTTCAGCCACGCCGGACTTCCGGTGGACGCCCAGGCCCTGCTTTTGATCGAGGTCGACGGACACACGGCCATGGTCGAGGAAGACGCCGCCAAGGTGGAAACCATCTGCAAGCGCCAGGGCGCCTCAAGCATCAAGGTGGCCAAGGACGCGGCCGAACGCAACAAGGTCTGGGAAGCCCGCCGGGCCGCCCTGTCCGCCCTGGCGAGGGTCGCCCCGACCACGGTCCTGGAAGACGCCACCGTGCCGCGCAGCCAGATTCCGGCCATGATGCGCGCCCTGACCGAAATCGCCGCGAAATACGCGCTCACCATCGGCACCTTCGGCCATGCCGGGGACGGCAACCTGCACCCGACCATCCTGACCGACAAGCGCGACCACGCCGCCTGGAAAAAGGTCGAAGCGGCCATCGACGAAATCTTCGACGCCGCCTTGAAACTCGGCGGCACCCTCTCCGGCGAACACGGCATCGGCATCGCCAAGTCGCGCTGGCTGGAAAAGGAAACCAGCCGCGGCACCATCTTGTATTCCAAAAAGATTAAGGCCGCGCTCGATCCCAAGGGAATCCTCAACCCCGGCAAAATCATAGGAGCGTGAGCGTCATGGCCGATCTTCGCCGACTCGCGCGAATGCTCAAGGAAATAGACGACCAGCTGGTCGGCTGCATGCGCTGCGGCATGTGCCAATCAGTCTGCCCGGTCTTCGGCGACACCGGCCGCGAGGCCGACGTGGCCAGGGGCAAAATCGCCCTACTGTCCCAACTCTCGGACGAAATGATCCGCGACCCCCTGCAGGTCAAGGAGCGCCTGGAGCGCTGCCTGCTGTGCGGCTCCTGCGCGGCCGCCTGCCCGAGCGGCGTCAAGGTCGTGGACATCTTTCTCAAGGCCCGGGCGATCCTGACCGCCTACATCGGCCTGTCGCCGACCAGAAAACTCATCTTCCGGGGGCTGCTCGCCCATCCCGGCCTCTTTGACAGGCTCTTGTCCCTGGCCCCGGCCATGCAGGGGCTGTTCACCCGCGAGGTGGACGCCGTGGTCGGCACCTCCTGCGCGCGTTTCCAGTCGCACCTGATCGGCGACCGGCATTTCAAGACCCTGGCCGCGAAACCGTTTCACGCCTTGGTCTCGCCCAAGGACGAACCGGCCGGAACCTCGGGCAAGCGCGTGGCCCTGTTCACCGGCTGCGTCGTGGACAAGGTCTTCCCCCAGGTCGGCCAGGCGACGCTCAAAGCCCTGTCCCACGCCGGGGCAGGGGTCTATCTCCCGGCCGGCCAGGCCTGCTGCGGTATCCCGGCCCTGTCTTCGGGCGACACCCAGACCTTCCGCAAGCTGGTGCTGGCCAACCTGGAGCTTTACGCCGGCAAGCCCTTCGACGCCCTGGTCACGGCCTGCGCCACCTGCACCGCAACCATCAAGCACGTCTGGCCGGACATGGGCAGGGACCTCTTCGACGCCGAAGAACGCCGGGCCATCGCCGAACTGGCCGCCAAAACGACCGACATCTGCGCCTACCTGACCGACGTTTTGGGCGTCTCCCCGGCGGCCGAACCGGCAAACGGGGCCATGACCGTCACCTACCACGACCCCTGCCACCTGAAAAAATCGCTCGGTGTCTCCGAGCAGCCCAGGAACCTGGTTCGCGCCAACAAAAGGCTGCGCCTGGTGGAACTCAATGAGGCCGACGTCTGCTGCGGCTGCGGCGGCTCGTTCAACCTGGCGCATTACGAGATTTCAAAACACATCGGCGGACGCAAGATCGCCAACATCCGCGCCACCGGCGCGGCCATCGCGGCCACGGCCTGCCCGGCCTGCATGCTCCAGATCGCCGACATGGCCTCGCAAAGCGGCGGCGGAATCCAGGTCAAGCACGCCGTCGAACTCTACGCCGAAGGGCTCGCGGACTATTAACGGGAGCGGAAAATTTCTTAATTTCGTGCTCCCGCTTAGACGTTTTAATGAGAGTAGAAAGGGCATACTTCGTACTCTCATTTCATACCGAAGGCCGGCCCCGCTGTTTACGGGGCCCAGCGGCGTCCGCCGCTGGGAGCAAAAGCATCCCGCTTTTTGCTCCAGTCATAATCGCGCGGCCGGACGCGCCAGGATACAAAGCCATGCCCGGACTCTACGTCGGATCGACCGGAGCCTACTCCGGGAAAAACGTCATCATCGTGGGCCTGGCGCTTTCCCTGCGCAAGGCGGGGTACAAGGTCGCCTATTTCAAACCCGTGGGCGCGCAGATCGGCGAACGCGCGGGGAACCCCGGCGACGAGGACGCCTTTGTCATCCGCGAGGCCTTGGGGCTCAAAGCCGATCCCGCGCTCATCACCCCGGTGCTGGTCACCCAGGACTTCATCAGCCGGGCTTTCACCGCCGAGCCGCTCCCGGACCGCCTGCCGGAAATCGTTGACGCCTACCGGCGCGTCAGCGAGGGCGCGGACATTACCCTGGTCGGCGGTTCGGGCAGTTTCCTGCATTCGGGCAAATACTGCGGGCTCAGCGGCGGCAGAGTGGTGAAGGCGCTGGCGATCAAAACGCTCATTATCGACCGTTTCGCCGGCGAACTGGGCTACGACGCCCTGCTCAGCCTGCGCGAGGCCCTGGGCGAAAACCTCCTGGGCTGCGTGCTCAACGATGTCCCGTCCTATTTCCGCGACGAGATGCTCCGGGTGTTCGTGCCCTTCTTGGCCGCCCGGGGCGTGGCCACCCTCGGCATCGTGCCGCACGACAAACTGCTCGCGGCCATCTCGGTCGGCGAACTGGCCGAGCGGCTCGGAGCCACGCTGCTCAACGCCCCCAAACCCGGAAGCCGCCTGGTGGAAAGCTTCCTGATCGGCACCATGCAGGTGGAGAATTTCCTGACCCATTTCCGCAAACAACCCCAGGCCGCGGTCATCGCCGGCGGCGACCGAACCGATCTGCAACTGGTGGCCATCGAAGGCGACTGCACTTGCCTGATCCTGACCGGCAACCTCTACCCCAGCGACTTCGTGCTCGCCCGGGCCGAAGACGCGGGCACGCCGATCCTGGTCGTACGCGACGACACCTATACCACGGCCAAGCGCATGGAACACCTGCTCGCCCGCCACAAACTGCGCGACCCGGCCAAAATCCGCCAAGCCGCCGTAATGGTCGCCGAACACGTGGATGTACGGGCTATCGAGCGGGGACTGGGATTGAAATAGAGAACCGGGGGGGCGACAGACTTTTCTTGTTCCGAAGCGGGGGCGGGGGGCGGCCCCCCCCGGGAAAGAGGGCCGCGGTTCTGGTTTTAAAACTCACCTCGCCCCTGTCTTTCCCGAATCAGTGGACGATGAACTCCGTGTAGAAGATCTTGACGACTTGGCGCTCCCCGAGGAAATCGTTGAATCGATTGATTATTTCCGTTTTGAGGCCGTCTTTGTCTTTTCCTGTCCAGAGATCCTCGGCGTGTTTCCGGGACAAGAGAAAAATCACGGCGTCCCGGGCTTTGGACATATTGAAATTTCCCGCTTCTTCCGGGGTTTTGAACTCGATGAGGAAAGAGAGCCGGGCGAAGGTTCGCGGTTCGGCGAGGTTGACGGTCAAAGACTGGAATTCCACGACGTTCTTGGGCAATTTGTTTTGGTCCTTCCCCTCTTCTTTCTTCTCTGCGCCCTCCGCCTTGCCCTCGGGAGGCTCCGAAGAGGCGACGGCCAGGGCGCAAGAAGCGGCCAAAAGCGCGGCCAGGAGAAGGACGGCCACAATTCGCGCCAGGCAGGGACTCGTCGGCATGGTCTGGTTCATTGGCTCGATACGCCTCACGGGTGTTGACGGCAGGCTTGGGCAAGACCCGGCCGCTTCTTATTGAAACATCAAATCCAATATCTTACGCAATAAAGCCGATGGCTTTGGCCGCTTTGCCGCGCACCTGGCCTGCGCCTGCCCGCGTGCATTGCCAACGCCCGATGGAACCATTTTTCCCGGTGGATTCCAAGGTCTTTTTCCGTCTTGGCTTGAAATCCGCTCGAGAGTGCGCGGCAAAGCCCCCGGCCCGGGCTTACGCGCTCCTCTGCTTCGGCTTGCGCCCGAAACTCAGGTACGGCTTGCCTTCCGTTTGCCGAGCGTCTACATCCCGGGGTAACGCGCCAATATTCCAAAGGGAGTGTTCGTGCCCGGATTTTTCAAGAAGTTGCTTTGCTTTTTCGGCAAAGAGGAGATGCGGGACACATCCGGCTTGTCCGATGCCGAACTCCAAGCCGAGTTCAAACGGCGCTACCACAATTTTAAACTCCTGCTCACGGCCAACACCGAAGCCTTGCGCATCATGAGCGACATGGAGCGCGCCCTGCGCGAACGCAGGACCTTCGGCATGTCCTTCGTGCGCGCCCAGTCCACGGCCGTGGCCGTCAACGTCTACCGCATCGTCAAGCACCTGCGTGAAATCGCACCCGGCAAATACGACGAACTCGGAGACAGGCTCACGGCCATCCAGAAAGACATCGACCACATCCTCACCCAGTCCAAGACCGCGCCCGGTCCGGAACTGGTCTTGCCCCTCGAAGAAGTGAGTCTCGCGCTCTCCGACCAGGTCGGCGGCAAGATGGCCGCACTCGGCGAAATCGTGCAAAAGCTCGCCTTACCCGTGCCGCCCGGATTCGTGATCACGGCCGGGGGCTATGCGCGCCTGATCGAGCACAACGGGCTTGGCGACGAGATCTCCCGGATCCTGCAAACGGCCGGGGAGCCGGGGCCGGAAAAGACGCTGGCCGTAAGCGCGAGCGTCCGGCAAATGATCCTAAAGGCCGAAGTCCCGCCGGAGCTCGCCCGCGCCATCATGGACGCTTACGCGGCGCTCGAAGCCAAAGCCGGGCAAAATATCCGGGTATCGCTGCGCTCCAGCGCCCTGGGCGAGGATGCGGCCGGCCAAAGCTTCGCCGGGCAATTCTCTTCCAAGCTCAACGTGGCCAAAGAGACAATCCTGGAGGCTTACAAGGAAGTCGTGGCCAGCAAATATTCGCCCCAGGCCATGACCTACCGCCTGGCCAAGGGCATTCCGGACGAGTTCGTCGCCATGTGCGTGGGCTGCATGGCCATGGTCAAGGCCGCCTGTGGCGGTGTGGTCTACAGTAAAAATCCGATAAGCGTCCGCGACGATTCCATCACTGTCCACGCCGCCTTGGGCCTGCCCAAGACCGTCGTGGACGGGGCGGTCCTCTCCGACGAGTTCACGGTTACGCGCGAGCCGGCCCTGCATCTGGCCAAATCGGTGGTGCGCCTCAAGGAAACACGCCTGGACTGCGACGCCTACGAGGGGGTATGCACCTTGGCGTCCTCGGGCGACGAGGCGGCAAAGCCCGCCCTGGCCGAAGCCCAAATTATTGAGCTGGCCTCGGTGGCGCTCAAACTGGAGGCGCTTTACGGCGGCGCCCAGGACATCGAATGGGCGATCGACGATGCGGGCGCTTTGTTCGTCCTGCAATGCCGCGCCCTGGTGCAAACCGAAAGCTCCTCCGGCGAGGGACGCGAGAACGCCTCGCGCTTCGGCGTCCCATTGGCCGCCGGCGGCGTGGCCGCAAGCCCGGGCATCGCCTGCGGCCTCGTCCACCACGTGCGCCGCGACGCCGACCTGCTCGGATTTCCAAGCGGGGCGATTTTGGTCAGCCCGCAGGCGCGGCCGCGTTTAGCCTCGGTGATCGGCAAGTGCGCCGGGATCGTCGCCGAATCGGGAGGGGCGGCCGGACATCTGGCCAACGTGGCCCGGGAATTTAACATCCCCGCCCTGCTCTCCCTGCCCGGGGCCATGGACAAGCTCGCCCAGGGCGCGCTGGTCACGCTCGACGCCGAGGGCCTGGCCGTCTATCCGGGCCGGGTCGAGGATCTGCTCAAGCTCGCGCCGCCGCGCGAGGACACGACCCTCATCTCGCCCATGCACGCCATATTGCGCCGGGTCATGGACTTGGTCGTGCCCCTGCGCCTGCTCGACCCTGCCTCGGTGGAGTTCGCGCCCAAAAACTGTCGCAGCCTGCACGACATCACCCGCTTTTGCCACGAAAAAAGCGTCATCGAGATGTTCACTTTCGGTCAGGATTTCCAGTTCTCCAAGCGGGCCAGCAAGCAGCTCAAGTACCGGGTGCCGATGAAGTGGTGGATCATCAACTTGGACGACGGATTCACCCACGACGTCCAGGGCAAGTACGTCCTGCTCGAGGAGATCGCGTCCGTCCCCATGCTCGCCCTGTGGGAGGGCATGACCGCCGTGCCCTGGGCCGGGCCGCCGCCAATCGACGCGAGGGGGTTCATGTCCATCCTGGGCCAGGCGGCGGTAAATCCCCAGCTCGAAGCCGCGGCCCGGTCCGAATACGCCGAGCTGAACTATTTCATGATCTCCAGGCATTTTCTCAGCCTGTCTTCACGGTTCGGCTTTCATTTCTCGACCATCGAGGCCCTGGTTGACGAACGCGCCAGGGAAAACTACGTCAGCTTCCAGTTCAAGGGCGGGGCGGCCGAATTTTCACGCCGCAGGCGCAGGGCCGAGATGATCGCGACCATCCTGGACCTCTTCGGTTTCCAGGTCGAGATCAAAGAGGACGCCATGTTCGCCAGGCTCATCCAGGGCAACATGGATTATCTTCTGGAACGTATCAGGATTCTGGGGTATCTGCTGATCCATACCCGCCAGCTGGACATGATCATGGGCAACGAGACGCTGGTGGCGCAATACCGGGACAAGATGCTTACGGACATTCAGGCCAATATCGCGCCGTCGGGCGGCGAGCGACGCGGGCCTCGGGCCGACCATCCGGGCGGACACATCAGCCGCTCGCCCGGAACCGGGGACGTACAGGAGGGATAAAGGGATGCCGTCAAAAAAATTCTCCGTTGTCGGCCGAGGGGCGCCGGAAAACGACCTTCTGCTCGACCCCGAGGTCGGCCGCAAGCTCAGCGAAATGGTCGGCGCCGCCCCCTGGGTCGCGGACATGGCCTGGGAGGAAGTCGTCGGCCTCACCGCCTATCTGCACGTTCGGGAATACCAGGCGGGCCAAGTCATTTTTCAGGAGGGCGACGTCGAACCGTATATGGGGGTCATTCTCGGCGGCGTGGTCGAAATCACGAAAAAGGATCAAAAGGACGAGACCGACAAGAAATTAGTGCGCATGGGACCGGGCAGGGCCTTCGGCGAATTCGCCCTGATCGACGGCGAGCCGCGTTCCGCCACGGCCCGGGCCAAACAAACGGCCAAGCTGTTGATCTTAACCCGCGAAAATTTGCTCAAACTTTCCGAGGAGAACAAACAGCTGGCCTTCAAACTGGTCTTCAACGTCGCCAGGATGATGAGCCGCCGCCTGCGCCAGACCAGCGAACGGCTGGTGGAATATCTCTGATACCGGCCGGACTGGTCCAAAACCATCCCGTTTTTCTCCCGTTGACCGGACGCCTACGGCGTTTTGCATTCCTCTTTCAGGCACTTGTACAATTCCAATGACTTTTCGTTCTCGGGGTTGATCTTTAACGAGTAGGTCAAATATTGCATTGCCTGCTTGGCCATCCCGGATTTTGCATAGATCATCGCAATGTTGTATGCCGCCAAATAATTATCTTTGAAAAAAATCTCATTCAATGATATGGCCTTTTGAATGCTCCGCAAGGCGTTTTGCTTGTCTCCGCAATCGTCATACGCCAAGGCCTTGTTGTAATACACCGATTCGTCCTGGGGATTTATGGTGAGCGCTCGGTCGTACACCTCGATGGCTTCGAGCGATTTGCCCATTTTACGCATCGAAATGGCTAAATTGTTGAACAGGTGCAATTGCGACGCGTCGATGTTCTCGCCGTATACCTCGATGGCCTTGTGATAGTATTTGAGCGCCTCGGGATTGCCCGCTTTGGCGTAGATGTCGCCGATTTGGGTGGCTGTCTCGCTTAAGGCGCCCAACACCTTCTTGTTGGCCTGCTTCATGAGCGTTTCGAATTCACCCTTGGCGTCCTCCTCGTTGCCGAGCTCCAGATGGAGCTTGGCGATCTCCATCTTTCTCTCCAGGTTCAACGGGGAGATGGTATCGAGACGTTCCATGTATTGGACGGCGCGCTCCGTGTCGCCTCGCTCCAAAAAGTACTCGACGAGCTTTTTGAGCGGGTCCAGGAAAAGCGGATCCATGTAGCTGGCGTGTTCATACGCCTCGACCATCTGATCGATCTGGTCCAAGGCGAGGTAGGCGTCGCCCATGAGCATGTGGGCCACGGCGCTGTCCTGCTTGATCTCGAAGATCTTGCTGCAGATGGTCAGGACATTGTTGTAGGCGCGTTGGGACAGGTGCTCCTCGGCGGCCGCGATCAGCCTGGCCACCGGGCCGTACGGCATAATGACCGAGGCGACCTTGGGCACGAGCTGATTGAGAATGATCGGCTTGACGATCCAGTTTTCCGCCAGGCCCTGCTCCCGAAGCAGCGCCAGTTGATGCAACTCCTGCTCGGTCGTGAGCAGCACCACCTTGCAATTCTTCATCTTGGCGACCAGGTATCGGATGGTCTCGTCGGTGCGTTTGTAATCAAGGGTGGTTTGGATGAAGAGGACCAGGCTCTTCTTCTTGACGCACAGCTCTTTGACATCCTTTATGATATGATTTTCCTGGGATATGATCGACATGCAGTTCGAGGGCAGGCCGAGTTCGGTAACCAGCGCCCGCCGCAAGGTGTTCACGAAAATCCGGTCGTCACTGGCCAAGACGAAATGGCCGAAATTCTTCAGTATAAAATCCGTGACAATGGATTCAGGGGTGATCTTCGGATTGTTCTGAAATGGTGCCATCGCTGTGTATCCGTCGCCTGAAGCCTCTTTTTACGCCCTGATGCGGAAAGCAGGCGCTCGCATTATGTCCCGCTCATGTGTCTCGCCGGACGGGCCGCCGCGGCGCAAGCTCCGGGGAAGAAAATTCGTGTACCCCTTTCCCCGGTATCGCCTGATGTTACCTTAAACAGAAAGAAGACGAAAATGTCAATCAACGGCTTGCCGGCAAACGGTTTCGACCATGAGCGAGGCAAGTATAACATCCCGAGCAATGGAACGGTCAAGTAAAATAAAGGAACTTCAAAGCGGCGGCACCCCGGTTTTCGGGGCGCGATATGCAATCCGGCATTGTCAAACAATAAACTTGAAGGTAATGAGCGCCGGAAAGGTACCGATAGGAGACTGCATGTCTCCGGTCGGGGGACTTGCCGGCCCGTTGGCATTGTCGGATGAAAGGAGGCGGCATGGATGTAGCGACCCTGTTCGGACTTGTGGCCGGCTTGGCCATGGTCATCGGGGCCATCATGCTCGGCGGCACGCTGCGGCTTTTCTTCGACGTGCACGCGGTGATGATCGTTTTCGGCGGCACCTTGGCCGCGACCTGCGTCAACTTCCCCTTCGAGGAAGTGCTCCAGGCCCTGGCGGCGGGATTTAAGATCTTCACCTCCCGCCAGGTAAAGGATTCCGAAGTCATCGGCATCATGGTCCGGCTGGCCGAGATCAGCCGCCGGGAAGGCTTATTATCCCTGCAAAACGTGGTCACCAAAAACATCATCCTCAAAAAAGCCTGCCAGCTCATCTCCGACAACGCCGATCACAAGTTGATCAAGGAAACCCTGATGATCGAAATCGCCTCCCTGGAGAGGCGGCACGCCGTGGCCCAAACCATCTTCAAACGCCTGGGCCTGCTCACCCCGGCGCTGGGGCTCATGGGCACCCTGATCGGACTGGTGCAGATGTTCGCCCGGCTCGACGACCCCAAACTGATCGGCCCGGCCATGTCCGTGGCCATGATCTGCACCTTCTACGGTTCGGTGCTCTCCACCCTCATCTTCACCCCCATCGCCGGCAAGCTGGCCGCGCGCACGCTCCAGGAACAACAGCACCTGGAGATCATCTTCGAGGGCGCCAAATGCATCCTGGAGAACAATAACCCTCGCCTGGTCTACGAAAAGCTGTCCTCATTCCTGCCCCCCAGGGAAAGGAAGAACTATGGTTGATCTGGACGAACGCCCCGCTACGGCCAAAAAGATCGACCATAGCGATGACGCCATATGGCTGATCACCCTCTCGGACATGTCCATGCTGCTTCTGGCCTGCTTCGTGCTGCTTTTCTCCATGTCCACGCCCAATGACCAGAAGTTCACCGAATCCATGGCCTCGGTGCAGAAGGCCTTGGGCCAAGCCGGTCAGGGAGGCAAGGGGCAACCGCTCAAGGAAAAGGAAATCCTGGGCATTCTGGATCAGGCCGCCGTTCTGAGGCAGATCCAGGCCATGCAACAGCGGATCTTCACCGATCTGCAGGCGACAACCGTCAAGGATGGCCTTTCCGATCAGGTCGGCACGAGTTTCGAGGGCGGGGTGGTCAGCATGCGCGTGGGCTCGGACAACCTCTTTGCCGCGAACCAAACCGAAATCACCCCCGAAGGCCGAGCCATCCTGGCGCGACTCAAGGACATCTTCATCAAATACAAGGACCAGCGGATCAACATCCGTTGCTTTGTCGACGACCTTACGGCCAAGAACATCCGGGGCCGCGACGCCTGGGAGTTCACCTCCCTGCGGGCGGTGAGCGTGCTGCGCTACTTCATGGAATCCGGAATCGAACCCCAACGGCTCTCGGCCACGGGCCTGGCCGACCTCGAGCCGCGCGTTCCCAACAATACCGACGCCAACCGACAGCGCAACAACCGGGTCGAATTCGTTTTGGAGCGCAGCTTCGAAAAATAACCGTCTTTCCCGCCGGCCCGGGCAGCTTACGCGCCTTCCCGTTTGCCGCCGCTTTGGCGCCGCTCCCAGGCCTGGCGTATCTTCTCCACCAAATCGTCCAGGTCGGCCGGCTTCATCAGGTAGTCGAAGGCCCCCAGGCTCGTGCCGAGCACGCCCGATTCCACCGTGGCATGGCCGGTGAGCATGATCACCTCGACGTCCGGATGGCGCTTCTTGATTTCCCGCAGGGTTTCCATGCCGTCCATGCCCGGCATCTTGACGTCCAGGATGACCACGTCGAAGGCCCCGGCGTCTAAGGCCGCAAGAGCCCCCCGGCCGGAGTTTACGCCTTCGGCGGCGATCTTGCGGCGCAGGAGCCGTTTGACAACGGTTTCTATGAAATCCGCCTCGTCGTCCACGAGCAGCACGCGTATTTCGCTCATCTTTTGTCCCTTTCTCCCGCCTTGCCGCGCCGAATATCAAATCGTGGCGGCGCGGTAAAGATATGGCGCAAAACGAGCGCGGCGGTCTTCCGGGACTGGGGCCGGCCGACGTTGACGCGGCCGCCGGCCGACGTTTACACTGGCGGCTCATTTTTTCCCCGCATTGGCCGATAAGAACGCCCGAGGAAGCTATGCCGCATCGTCGCCGCCACGCCCAAACGGCCCTTGTCGCCGCCCTCACGGATCGCCCGGGCGCGCCCGGCGCCGTTGCCTTTCCAACCCGGCCGCAGTCGCCGCGCCGGCAAGCCTAGGCCCATGCGCGTCGTTCACTTCTCAAATAACTCGCTGGCCGGCGCGCCCATCCGCCTTGTGCGCGCTCTGAACACGCACGCGGGGATCGACGCCCGCCTGGTCGACAGCAAGCGCTTCGGACTTTACGGACAAGACGTCGTCTTCGAAGAATCCCCGGAACTGGCCCTGGAACTAGCGCGCGCGGCGGACGTGATCCACCTGCACAATTTTCTGGACGCGGAGTCCACGGACTTCGCCCCCATCAACTTTGCCGGCCTGGCCAAGGCCGGCGCGCGCCTGCTGCGCCATTTCCACAGCACCCCGGAACTGATTGCCGAGCGCCGGGGCATCAGCCTGGCGGAACTCACCGCCTCGCCCACCCCGACCATCGTCATCGCCCAGTACCCGGAGCGTTTCTTCCCCAAGGCCATGGTCGTGCCCAACCTGATCCCCGAGGGCGATCCCGCCTACCGGCCGCGCCATGACTCGCCACAGTGGGACGTCATGTACTGCCCGACCAAAACATACGGCGCCTTCGAACATCGCTGGGCCACCAAGGGCGCGCCGGAAACCAACGCCCTGCTCGCCCGCCTGGCGGCAAAAACCGGCGCCAGGATCAACGCCCGCGACGGCAACGCACTGATTCCGCTGGCCCAGGTCCTGGAAGAAAAACGCCGCTCGCGGATCGTCATCGACGACCTGGCCAACGGCTCCTATCACCTCTCCGGGCTCGAGGGTGCCAGCCTCGGCAAGCCGGTGCTCAATTTCCTGGACGAACGCACGCTTTTTCTGCTGCGCGCCTTTTCCGGTTGCGACCAGCATCCTTTTTGCAATGTCCGCCTGGAGGAGGCCGAAGACGTGCTCGGCTACCTCCTGGCCCACCCGGACGAAGCCGAGGACATCGGGGCGGCGGCGCGGGACTGGATCACTCGACACTGGAGCCAGAGCCGGCTTGTGGGTTTCTACCGGGAGATGTACGAAATGTTGCTTGACGACCCGAGCCGCATCGCCAGGCAAGCGGAACTCGCCCTTGACGGGCCGCGACATTTTTTCGCCGTCACGCTGCCGGAACTCGTCCACGGCGCAAGGCGCCGGCGCTTCAACCAAAGCCACGCGGAGAACACATGAAATACCTCGCCAACATCAAGATGATGAACGAACGGATGAACGATTTCTATGCCGAAACCCAAACCGGCGAGATCATCTCGTTTCCGCAGAACGTCTCCATCGTCAGCACCTTCCGCTGCAACTACCGCTGCAAGGTCTGCTTCCAGACCGACTTCAACGGGGAGCTCAACTGGAAGGTCATGGACAACATCGAACCCATCCTGCCCTTTGTCCAGGACCTGCACCCCTTCGGCGGCGAGCCCTTCCTCTACAAACGGATCGGGGACTTCTTCAACCTGGCTCACCAATACGACTGCCGGGTCAAAATCATCACCAACGGCGCCCTCATCGACGCCGACATGGCCTGGAACCTGGTGGCCAAGAAAATCCACCGCCTGCTCATCAGCATCGACGCCGGCACGGCCGAAACCTACAAATACCTCCGGGGCGGCGACTATGACCAGCTCCTGCGCAATCTCGAAGCCATCGCCAAGGAAAAACGCCTGCAAGATTCCCTGGTCCCCCACTTGGAATTCAATTTTCTGGCGCTTAAAAGCAATATCGCCGAGCTCCCCGGCCTGGTCGACACCGCCGCCAGGCTCGGCGTGGAAACCATCAACGTCTTCTATCCCAAAATCCTCAAGGAAGAACTCATTCCGGAATGTCTCTGGTTCTCTCAAAGCCACTCCGACGACATGATGCTCAAAGCCATCGCCAAGGGCCGCGAAGGGGGCGTCGCCGTCGTGCCCACCTCGCTCTTTTCCGAGGACAACAAACCAGGCAACGTCGTCTTTCGCAGCGCCCAGAAATGCACCCGGCCCTGGCGCAACTTGAACATCGACATCTTCGGCAACGCCACCCTGTGCTGCTTTGGCTCGCCCGTGATCGGCAACGTCCAGAGCCAGGATTTCAACTCCGTCTGGAACAGCTCCCTGGCCCAAAAGATCCGCGAAACCGTGGGGACGGAGCGGGAATACGAATTCTGCCGCACCTGTGCGGTCAGGCCGTTCAGCCCAAAAAACATCGAATACCACATGCCCCCGGAAATCCACCGCAAGATCCCGCAAAACCTGCTCGCCGCCTCGCCGGCGCGCTGACGCCCGAGCGGACAAAGTCCCCTTTCCCCGCAAGCCCGGTTTGCAATCCCGGGTTCGCGGGGATATAGTGCGCGCCGCGCCGCTTCTTCCGGCCCAATTCCCTCGGAGTATAACCAAATGAAACGTTTTTCGTTTTCCCTGGCCGCGGCCCTGGCCCTGTGCCTGGCTATCCTGGGCGCCGGCCAAGCCCGGGCGGAACTGCTCGATTTCTCCAAACTCGCGGAACAAGCCGGACCGGCCGTGGTCAACATCAGCACCGTGAAAACCGTCAAAGGACAGCAACCGGGCCAGGACTTCTTCAATAAACGCACTCCGGGACAACCGCCCCTCGACGATTTCTTCGACCAGTTCGACCGCTATTTCGGCCAACAAAACCGCAAGCCTTTCAAACAACGCGCCTCGGGCAGCGGCTTTTTCATCTCCGCCGACGGCTTCATCGTCACCAACAACCACGTCATCGACGAGGCCGACGAGGTCAAAGTCACGCTCAGCGGCGAGGACAAACCCATCACCGCCAAAGTCATCGGCCGCGACACCGAAGCCGACCTGGCGCTGATCAAAATCGACGGCAAAACCGGGCTGCACTACCTGGAATTCGCCGACTCCGACGCGGCCAAAGTCGGACAGTGGGTCCTGGCCATCGGCAACCCCTTCGGCCTGCAAAACACCGTCACCAAAGGCATCATCAGCGCCACCGGCAGGGTGATCGGCGCCGGGCCCTACGACAACTTCATCCAGACCGACGCCAGCATCAACCCCGGCAACTCCGGCGGCCCGCTCATCAATATGGACGGCAAGGTGGTCGGCATCAACTCCGCCATCATCGCCACCGGCCAGGGCATCGGCTTCGCCATCCCCAGCAACATGGCCAAAGACGTCATCGGACAACTGCGGGAGAACAAGACCGTCAAACGCGGCTGGCTGGGAGTGACCATCCAGGACATCGACGAAAACACGGCCAAGGCGCTGGGCCTCAAAGGCACCAAAGGCGCCCTGGTCACATCGGTCCTCGAAGGCGAACCGGCCCAAAAAGCCGGCGTCCAAACCGGCGACGTCATCACCGCCGTCTCCGGACAAAGCGTCGATGACGCCAACATGCTGTTGCGCCGCGTGGCCGCCATCAAACCCGGCGAGACGGCGAAGCTCGAAGTCTGGCGCAAAGGCCAAACCATGGCCGTCTCGGTGGCTCTGGGCGAACGCGACCTGGACAGAACCTCCACGGCCGGACAACCCGGCCAGGAGCGCCACCCCGAACAAACCGTCCTGGGTCTGACCGTGCGCCCGGTCGAACGCCAGGAAGCCAAAGCTCTGGGCCTGGACCGCCCGGCGGGGCTTCTGGTTACCAGCGTGGAGGAAAACTCCGCCGCCGAAGACACCGATATCCGCGCCGGCGACGTCATCCTCGAAGTCAATCAACAGGCCGTGAGCTCGGCAGCCGAATTCAAACGCATCGCCGAAGCGGACGGACGGGCCAAAGGCGTGGTCATGCTCCTGATCAAACGCCAGCGACAAAACATCATCCGCACCATCCCGGTGGGCGAATAGTTGGCGAGCGGGGGAAGGGCTACGCCCTGCCCCCGCTCGCCAACAGAGTTGCGTATGACGACAACCCGACTGATCGCGCCCTGCAAGATCAACTTGTATTTGCGCATCGGCGCCAGGCGGGCGGATGGCTATCACGACATCCGGACCTTATTTTATCCCCTGTCCGAACCGTGCGACGAGTTGATAATCTCCGAGACCGGCGGCGGCGGCTTGGTTTTGACCTGCTCCGATCCCGCGCTTGAGGGCGGGGACAATCTGGTCGCCCGCGCCTGGCGGGTGTTTGGCGAGAGGACCGGGTTCGCGCCGGACCTGGCCGTGCATCTGGCCAAGCGCACGCCGCACGGCATGGGTCTTGGCGGCGGCAGTTCGGACGGCGCGGCAATGTTGCGTTATTTGAACGGCCGGGCCGGGAAGCTTGCGCTGACCGCGGCCGGACTATCCGGGTTGGCTGCGGGTTTGGGCGCGGACGTGCCGTTTTTTTTGCTGGGCGTGCCGGCTTTGGGCGAAGGGATCGGCGAACGGCTCACGCCGGTGGCTTGCGATTTGAGTGATTTTTCGTTGGTTCTGGTTTGCCCGGGGGTCAGCGTTTCCACTGCCTGGGCTTACGGCGCGTTCGACAAACTCGCTGCCTCGTCCGGGAAAGTCCCTGCAAATTCCTTGACAAACCTTTTCATCCGGAGTACGCAAACAGATTCCGGCACGCGGCTTGTGATAGCCAACGATTTTGAGCCGGCGGTCTTCCACGGGTTTGCGGTACTGCGGCGCATCAAGGAACAGTTGCTGCGTTCCGGGGCCGCCGCGGCGGCCTTAAGCGGCAGCGGGGCCGGGCTTTTCGGCCTGTTTCGCGACCGGACCCGGGCCTTGGAGGCCGTGGACGCTTTGCGCGGCCAAGGGTTGAGCGTTTATACTCCCCGGCCGGCGGCGATAGGCGCCTGATCGTTTGGCCGACACGGGACAGCGCGCCGCTTAACGCACTGGGGCGTCGCCAAGTTGGTAAGGCACGGGGTTTTGGTCCCCGCATTCGAGGGTTCGAGTCCTTCCGCCCCAGCCAAAACATTATATTTGTAAAAGGGTATGCCATGGGTCCCAACGGCGACCTGAAGATCATCTGCGGATCGGCCAACCAGCCTCTGGCCGAGGCCATCTGCGACCACCTGGGCAGCAAGCTCGTGCCTGCGCTGGTTTCCAAGTTTTCCGACGGCGAAATCCGCATCGAGATCGGGGCCAACGTGCGCGGCGCCGATGTCTTCGTGGTCCAGCCGACCTGCAATCCGGTCAATTTCCATCTCATGGAATTGTGCCTGATGCTCGACGCCTTAAAGCGCGCCAGCGCCAGGCGCGTCACTGCCGTGGTTCCCTATTACGGCTACGCCCGCCAGGACCGCAAGGTTTTGCCCCGAGCTCCGATATCCGCCAAGCTGGTGGCCGACTTTTTGACCGTGGCCGGCATGCACCGCCTGTTGACCATCGACCTGCACGCCGGGCAGATCCAGGGCTTTTTCAACGTGCCAGTGGACAACCTCTTCGCCACCCCCATCCTGGCCGACTTTTTCAAGAGCAACCACGCCAGCGACGACATGGTCGTGGTTTCGCCCGACGCCGGCGGCGTCGAGCGCGCCCGCAGTTTCGCCAAGCGCCTGGGCGGAGCCGGCCTGGCCATCATCGACAAGCGCCGCGATGCGCCCAACCAGGCCAAGGCCATGAACGTCATCGGCACCGTGGAAGGCAAGATCTGCGTCGTGTTCGACGACATGATCGACACCGCCGGGACCATGTGCCAGGCGGCCCAGGTCTTAGTCGAGAACGGAGCCAAGGACGTTTTCGCCTGCGCCACCCATCCGGTGCTGTCCGGCCCGGCCATCGAGCGCCTGGAGGAGTCGGCCTTTTCCCGCATCGTGGTCACCAACACCATTCCCCTGAGCGACTGCGCCGGCAAATGCGCCAAAATCGTCAACCTGTCCGTGGCCAGCCTGCTGGCCAAGGCCATCCATAACATCCACACCGAATCCTCGGTAAGCGTTTTGTTTTCCTAAGGGTTTCGAGTTGGGCGCGAGATAAAGGAGCGTTTCGTCATGAAAGAAAAAGTATCCCTGGCCGTCAGCCTGCGCCAAGGCACGGGCAAAGGTTCAAACCGCCGTCTGCGTACCGGGCCCCTGGTCCCGGGCGTGTATTACGACGCCAAGGGCGAGAACATCATCGTCCAGACCGAGGATTTGCCTCTGGCCCGGGCCTACCACAAGGTCGGCTCCTCCCACATCTTGGACCTGGTCATCGATATGGGCGACAAAACCGAAACCAAGCCGGCGCTCATCCGCAATATTCAACGCCACCCGCTCAAATCCAAGATCACCCATGTCGATTTCTACGGCGTGGATTTGACCAAGGAGATCCGGGTCCAGGTGCCGGTGGTGATCACTGGCAAGGCTAAGGGCTTGGTCATGGGCGGTTTGGTCGAGGTTTTCCGCGACAGCGTGGAAGTGTCCTGCTTGCCCCTGGAAATTCCTGACAATATTTCCATCGACGTCACCGAACTGGGCATCGGCGACAACATCGCCGTGGATGAATTGGTCATGCCGCAGGGAGTCCGGGCGGTTTTCGAGGATCACTACGCCGTGGTCGGCGTGGTCGCCCCCGAGGCCGAAGCCGCTCCCGCCGCAGCCGCAGCCGCCGAACCCGCCGCCGCTTCGTAACTTTGCCTGATCCGGTTTCCTTGTCCGCCGGGCTTCCCGGCGGGCAAGGAACCGTTCCTTCAACCCAATCCGACCGGTCTGGCCGGCCCGGCGGCTTTCACACCAACTCCCGGCGGATAGCATGGCCTTTGACGGATGTTTTGCCGGACTCGGCAATCCCGGCCCGGCTTATGCCGGAAACAGGCACAACCTGGGGTTCTTGGTGGTTGCGGCCGTATGCAGGCTCTGCCGCCACCCCAGGCCGCCCAAGACCATCTCCGCCAGCGATGCGGAAATGCTCGACATCGTGGCGCCTGGCGGCACGGGCCGCCTGCTTGCCGTCAAGCCGTTGACTTTTATGAATTTAAGCGGCTTTGCCGTGTCACGGACACTACGCTATTATAAGATCCCCATGGACAGGTTTTTGCTTGTCCATGACGAACTCGATCTGCCGCTGGGCCGCATCCAGCTCAAGCTTGGCGGCGGCGATGCCGGGCACAACGGCGTGGCCTCGGTGGCGGAGCAGCTCGGCACGGCCGATTTTTACCGGCTGCGCCTGGGCGTCGGGCGTCCGCCCTCCGGGAGCGACGTCGCCGCGTATGTGCTTTCCGATTTTCCGGCGGCCGAGGCGACGGCCGCCGAGGACGCGACAGAGGCAGCGGCCAAAGCGGTTTTGGACTTCTTCGCCCTGGGACCGGCCAAGGCGGCCACGCGCATCAACGCGTCCCAGGCCAGGCCCAAGACCTCTCCGGATCATTCCGGGGCGTAGACTATTCCGGTAAAATGGGATACGCTTCCTTCGTCCGCGTTATGACCTTACCCATGCGATTTGGCCTTACCCCCACCAACCGGGTCAAGTCGGCCGCATAAGGAGCTTTCCCTTTGTTTTCAATAGACCAATTGGTTGTCTATCCCGCCCAGGGCGTGGGGAAAGTCGAACGCATCGAGGCCCAGGAGATCGGCGGGGCCATTGCTGAATTCTATATCGTGCGTATCTTGTCCAACAATGTCACCCTGATGGTGCCGGTCAAAAACGCCAGCAACGTGGGACTTCGGTCCGTGTGCGGCTCGGACGAGGCCGGGGCCATCCTGGAATCGCTCAACGACCGCTCCAATTTCACCGGCTACGCCGGCCAGAATTGGAACCGCCGCTATCGGGAATATTCCGAAAAGCTCAAAAGCGGCGACTTGGCCGATGTCGCCTATGTTCTCAAGGAGCTTTTGCTCATCGGCCAGAACAAGGAACTTTCCTTCGGCGAACGCCGCCTCCTGGAACAGGCCACGAGCCTGCTGTCCCTGGAGCTGGCCTTTGCCCTGGACCGGACGCAGGACGACGTCAAGGCGCAGATCAATGAAATTTTCGCCGACGTGATCCGGCCCAAGGTTGCCGAAGGTTGATTTGCCGCTTCCGACGAGGGGCTTGCCGCGGACCTCGGTGCCGTCGCCTTTTCTTCGGTGAATCGTCTCTTTTTTTACTTGACACCGGCAACGGATACGATAAGAGCCTCGGTGACCACCATTTGTCTCTTCCGGCGAAATTGGCATCGATACAAACGCTCTCACGGCGCTACAATACGTAAAAAAAATACTTTTATCCGATCCGCTATTTGCCGTTTCCTTGAAATCAATCTCATATTTGCTTGTGATAGCCGCTGGCGGCCCATTATTTACCCTGCCCGAGACAGGGCATGCCCAAGCGAAAATAACCATAAAACGTCTATATATCGCCTTTTGTACAGCCGCAATCAGTCGCGTTAAGGAATCCTTGCCGTATATTTAACAAACAATTAAACAAAAATTGAGATTTTTCTTATGATGCCTGATGGAGACACTATGAATCTTTCCGAATTGAAACTCAAAAGCATGCCCGAACTCATGGAGCTCGCCGCCCAATACAATGTAGAAAACCCCAGCGGCATGCGCAAACAGGAGCTCATATTCGCCCTGCTCCAGAATTGCGCTTCCCAGAACGGGTCGATTTACGGCGAGGGGGTGCTCGAAATACTTCCGGACGGATTCGGTTTCCTGCGCTCACCTATGTACAGTTACATGCCAGGCCCGGACGACATCTACGTTTCCCCCTCCCAGATACGCCGCTTCGGCCTGCGCAAGGGCGACGTCATCTCCGGCCAGATCCGGCCGCCCAAGGAAGGCGAACGCTATTTCGCCCTGTTGCGCGTCAGCGAGATCGGCTTCAACCCCCCCGAGGCTTCCAAGAACCTGGTGCTCTTCGACAACCTGACGCCGCTCTACCCCGAAGAGCGCTTCGCCATGGAAAACGGCGCGGAAAACTATTCCGCCCGGGTCATCGACCTGCTCGCCCCGATCGGACACGGCCAGCGCGGCATCATCGTGGCCCCGCCGCGAACCGGCAAGACCATCCTGCTGCAAACCATCGCCAACTCCATCAACGCCAACCATCCCGATGTCTACCTCATCGTCCTGCTCATCGACGAGCGGCCCGAGGAAGTCACCGACATGGAACGCACCGTCCGGGCCGAGGTGGTCAGTTCCACCTTCGACGAACCGCCAACCCGGCACGTCCAGGTCGCGGAAATGGTCATCGAAAAAGCCAAACGCCTGGTTGAACGCAAACGCGACGTGGTTATCCTGCTCGACTCCATCACCCGGCTCGGCCGGGCCTACAACGCCGTCACCCCGTCCTCGGGACGCGTGCTGTCCGGCGGCCTGGACGCCAACGCCCTGCAGCGCCCCAAACGCTTCTTCGGCGCCGCCAGAAACATCGAGGAAGGCGGCAGCCTGACCATCATCGCCACCGCGCTCATCGACACCGGCTCGCGCATGGATGAAGTCATTTTCGAGGAATTCAAGGGCACCGGCAACGCGGAGATCTACCTCGACCGGCACCTCGCGGAAAAACGCGTCTACCCGGCCATCGACATCAACCGCTCCGGAACCCGCAAGGAAGAACTCCTTTTGCCCGAAGACGTGCTCAACCGCGTCTGGATCCTGCGCAAAGTCCTCTCGCCCATGAACCCCATCGACTCCATGGAATTCCTCCTGGATAAAATGCGCGGCTCCAAAAATAACAATGAATTCCTCAACATCATGAATAAGTGATTTGGGGGAGGAAGATTGGGGGAGAAGCCTTTTTTGCCCCTCCCTCTCCCCAAGAAATTTATTCATTCCGCGAGTCTCATGGCATCGACGCAATAATCGAGGCACGGGTTTACAGCCCGGCGCTTGGGGTCTATTTACTCGTCTGAAACCTTCACGGCGATACGTCCGTCTATGCCGTGGGGACTCCAGAGAGGCCCCGCTTCAATCGGTCCCTTTGGCCGCCGGAGGCGTGATTACTCCTATGTACCGATTATTCCGTGTCATCCTGCTGGGCTTCTTGTGCTCGGCCCTGCTCTTGCCCGTATCCCCGGTCGGCCGGCCGGATCGCGCCGAGGCCTCGTCGTATTTCTCCTTCGGGGTCAAGGATGAGCTCGAACTCGGCAAGAAATTCAACGCCCTGGTTCGCTCCAGGATGCCGCTGGTCGACGACCCCGAGGTCGAGGGCTACGTCCGTGACCTGGTCCTGAAAATCGCCACCCATATCCCGGCCCAGCCCTTCCCGCTCACCATAAGCGTGCTCCAGGACAACGGGGTCAACGCCTTCGCCGCCCCGGCCGGGTACGTCTTCGTCTACAGCGGGCTGATCCTCGATTTCGATCATGAATCCGAACTGGCCGCAGTCATGTCCCACGAACTCGGCCACGTGGCCCTGCGCCACATCTCCAAACGCGTGGAAAACGCCCAGATGGTCGGCATCGCCGGCATGCTCGGCATGGTCGCCGGCATCCTGCTGGGCGCGGTGGGGCACTCCCCCCAGGCCGGCGCCGCCGTGGCCATGGGCTCACAGTCGGCCAGCCAAAGCTCCATGCTGGCCTATTCGCGGGAAGTCGAACAGGAAGCCGACGAGGCCGGCCTGGGCTTTCTGACCGAATCCGGCTATTCGCCCATGGCCATGGTCAACGCCTTTGAGATCCTGCGCCGGCTAAAATGGTTCAAAGGCATCGGAGGCATGCCCACCTACTTGAGCACGCACCCGGGCATCGAGGACCGCATCGGCTACCTCAAAGACCGCATCTCCCACATGCCCAAACAACTCCTGAACCGCCCGGAGACCGACGAGCGCTTCCTGCGCGCCAAGATGCTGCTTCGGGCCCACTACACCGACGCCGAAACCGCCCTGAGCTATCTCGAAAAACTGCCGCCCAAACCCACTTGCATGGACATACTGGGCAGGGCCATCGCCCTGGGCCGCGTCAGCCGCGTGGCCGAAGCCAAGGCCGCTTACGACCAAGCCATCGCCTGCGCCCCGAACGACGCCCTGCCCCTGCGCGAGGCCGGCCGCTTCTATTACAAACTCGGCGACTTCGGCCGGGCAGTCGAATTCCTGCAACGAAGCGCCGATAAAAATCCCCGCGACGCCATGACGCTCGGCTACCTGGGCTGGACCCTGCACAGCTCCGGACAAAAGGACAAAGGCAAACTCTACATGCAGCGCGCCCTGCACGAGCTGCCCGAAGACGTGGACCTGCATTCGGTCTACGGCCGCATGGCCGGGGAAGACGGCGACCTGTTCACCGCCTACCTCCACCTGGCCTACGCCGCGCTCTACCAAAACAACATGAAGCAGACGGACTACAACCTGGAGAAAGCGAAACCTTTGGCCAAAACCGCGGACCAGCGCGAGGAACTCACGCGCTTCGAGACCATCCACAAAGAAAGGAGCGAATTTTGGAAAGAGACGGCATTTCGCTGAACGGACCTATCTTGTCGCGCCTTCCCAAGGGAAAAGACCTGATCGAAGCCCTGACCGAGGCGGCCGCCACAATCAAGACAACCAAAGCCCAAGTCACCGTCATCGGCGCCCTGGAAAAAGCCAAGCTCGGCTATTACCTGCAAGACGAACGACGCTACATCGACTTCACCTTCGACGAACACGTGGAAATCCTCTGCGGAATGGGCAATATCTCGCTGAAGGACGGCAAACCCTTCGTCCACCTGCACCTGACCCTGTCCCGTAAAGACTGCTCCTGCCTAGGCGGACACGCCATGGCCGGCAATATCATCTTCGCCGCCGAAGCCTGCATCACCCCGGTCGCCGGAGAAGCCCTCGAACGCGGCTTCGACGACCCAACCGGACTCTATTTGTGGAAGTGATTTGGAGAGAGGGGAGAATCAGGGGGAAAACCCCTTTCCCCAAAAAACTTTCATATTAATGGGAGCAGAAAATTTCTTAATTTTCGTGCTCCCGTTTATAAGTACGGCCCCGCTAATAGCGGGGCCAGGCGGCGTCCGCCGCTGGGAGCAAAAAGTTAAGGCGGCTGTTAGCCGTCTTCGGCGTTACAGCCGCCTTATGCCGAGATCGAAGATCGAGGTATTTTTGCTCCCAGTAATAATGAAATTGGTTTTCCGTACCCTGATTTGATTCGGAAAGGTGAAGAACGATGATAAAAAAGGCTTCGCTCGTCCTCTGCATGGCCTTTATTCTCGCCCTGCCGCTTCCCTGCCACTGCGAAGACGCTGATCTCGCAAAGCTTTTCACCGACAGGAATGTTCACGGCACAATCGTCTTGTCGTCTTTGGACGGATCAAAATCATGGGTCCATGATGACGAACGCGCAAATACATTGTTCGTTCCCGCATCCACGTTCAAAATACTCAATACGCTCATCGCGCTCGACGCCGGAGTCATCGACGAACACGAAGTCCTGAAATGGGACGGAAAAGACAGAGGAGTAGCTGCCTGGAACCGCGACCAAACGCTTGAAACAGCTTTCAAATCAACGTGCGTCTGGTTCTATCAGGAGCTGGCCAAACGCATAGGAAAAGCCAGATACCAGAAAATCCTCGCCGAAGTCGGTTACGGAACGGCCAATCCCGGTCCGGATTTGGAAACGTTCTGGCTCGAAGGCGACCTCAAAATCAGCGCCGCGGAACAAGTCGAATTTCTCAAAAGGCTTTACCGCAAAGAATTGCCGTTTCGCGCCGCATCATACGACACCCTGCAAAAAATCATGATCCTCGAACAAAAACCAACCTCCGTTCTCAGGGCTAAGACGGGTTGGGCGCAAAGCGTTTCACCCCAGATCGGCTGGTTCGTGGGTTATGTCGAGACCGGAGAGCGGACGTGGTTCTTTGCCTTGAATATGGATATCGCCAAACCCGAAGACACCCGCTATCGCCAGGAGATCACGCTGGAAGCATTGAAACTCAAGGGCGTCCTGTAATTTGCCCCCTGGCTGCCAGCCAGCGCCTCGCCGCAACCAGCGACCAGACCGCCTCAACCAGGCCGAACGGCCAGGCTCCCTGCAAAAATCCGTAAATCGATCCCAAGGCGCACGATCCGGCGAAGGCCAGAACGAACCAAGGACTCTTGTCCTCCTGCGCGTAACAGACCAGCATCGCCGTAACCGCGAACAGGCCGAAAAGAGTCAAACCGTCCATAATCGCTGTTCTTCTTCCCGGGGGCTGCCGCCCGCGGGCCCCTTTGAAGTTTTTTGAAGGGGTCGAGGGGAAACTTTTTTTCAAAAAAGTTTCCCCTCGTCTTTTCTCCCCTACTCGGCCGGTTTGCCGTAGGTGCGGATGGAGGCGATTTTATCCCAGTCGTAGTAGGTATTGACCGCTTCGGTGTCGATTTTTTCGGTGATGCGGGCGAATTCTTCGCCCAGGAAAATCACCGCGTCTGCGTAAATTTTCCCCTCATTGATCTGGATTTTGACGTCTTTGCGCAATTTGCGCGAGAGGGTCCCATGCACGGGCATGGAGGCGTATTCGAAGACTTTTTCCCAGGTTCCTTTCGGCATATCGATCTCCTTGTGTGTTTGTTCTTGGTTGCAGCGCCTGGCATCAGCCGCAGCCGAATCCGCCGCCTTTGAGGCCGCCGCAGCAGCCTTTGCCGGCGCGTTTGGCCAGCCCGGCGAAGTCGCCGGTTTCATAGACGGCGCGCAGTCCCTGGTCGATGAGTCCGTTCATTTCGACAACGGTGAGGCCTTCTTCCGTCAGCACGGCCTTGGGTGTTTCCCCGGCCGCGGCGACCAGAACGGCGCGGCAGTCCTTGAGGGCTTCGGCCAGGGCGTACCAGCGGTTCGGGCCGCCGCCGGCCGACGGGGCTTCGCGTTCCTCGACCAGGGCATAGCCGTCGTCTATTTTGGCGAAAATGAGGAAGCGTCCGGCCTCGCCCAGATGTTGGTTGACCAGCAGTCCTTCCAAACTGGCCACGGCCACGTAGGGCCTGGCCTCATCGAGCGTGGGCACGGTGCGCGAGCAGGCGCCGATGAGCCCCGCGAACTCTCCGGACCGGTCGGAATCGAGCAGTCCCACGGCGTCGGCGCGGCAGCGTTTGCAATGGCGCATCTGAGGCAGGTAGGCTTCGGCCATGTCGCGCAGTTCGACCATCATTTCCTTGGACGGTTCAGGGACGTTCTCGAACTTGGTGTCTTTGTTGGGGTGCATGGGGATGCAGTTGAGCATGTCCACGCCCAATTCCCGCATGTGTTTGGCGACGGCTTCCACGTGGTGGTCGTTGACGCCCGGGATGACGATGGTGTTGGCCTTGACGGTCACGCCGCGATCCTTGAGCCCCTTGATGGCTTCGCCCTGCCTGGCCAGCAGGACGGCACCGGCGTCCTCGCCCCGGTAGAGGATCTTGCCCACCCTGGCCCAGGAATAGATTTCCTTGGCTATGTCCGTGTCAACCGCATTGACAGTCACGGTCACGTGGGAGACGCCTATTTCGGCCACCTCATCGAGGTGATCGCTCAGTTCCAGGCCATTGGTGGCCAGGCACAGGATCATTTCCGGCCAGCGACGGCGGATGCGCCTGCAGGTGTCCAGGGTTTCGCGGGCGTTGGCGAAGGGGTCGCCGGGGCCGGCGATGCCGGCCACGGAGATCCGGGGTTCGCGTTCCAAGGCCACGGCCAGGTAGTGTTCGGCCTGGGCCGGCGAGAGCACGGCGCTCGTCACGCCCGGGCGCGATTCGTTGACGCAGTCGTATTTGCGGTTGCAGAAATTGCACATCAGGTTGCACTTGGGCGCGACCGGCAGGTGGATGCGCGCCCGCGTTCCCTTGACTCCCGCGTTGAAGCAGGGGTGGAGGCTGGTATCGATCTGTGCTCGAGACATGGTGTTCCCCTTGGCGTTTTGTCTGGCAAAATCTGCCGCTTGACGGCGGTTTAGATGTATCCGTAGCCGATTTCCGATCCGGCCTGTTTCCTGTCTAAGAGCGCATTGACGATGGTATCGAGCAGCGCTTGCGCCCCCCGGTAGCCCAGGTGGAGGATGCGCTGTCCGCCAAAGCGGTCGTGGATGGGGAATCCGGCGCGCACCAGCGGCGCGCCCAGTTCCTTGGCCATGCGGTATCCCTTGGAATTGCCGATGACCAGGTCCGGGGCGAGCTCCTTGGCCCGGGTCGCGATTTGGTAGAAATCCGCTCCGGAAACGCTTTCGGGCGCTTCGCTCAGGATGCCGCTGGTCACCGCTTTGACCGCCTCGTCGAGTTTGCCGGAATTGCCGCCCGAGGCGACCAGCACCGGCTTGATGCCGATTTCGGTGAGAAAGGAGGTCAATCCGATGACCAGGTCTTCCTCGCCGTAGACCACGGCCCGTTTGCCGAAGAGGTATTTATGGCCGTCCACGTAGGCGTCGATGAGCCGGCCGCGTTCCAGGGCGTGCCGTCGCGGCATGTCCGCCTCGGCCAGGGTTTCAAGGACACTGAAGAAGGCGTCGGTTTCACGCAGTCCGATGGGCAGGCCGCGCCTAAACAAGGGAACATTGAAGCGCTTCTCCAAAACCGCGCCGGCGCTTTCCTCGCCGTAGAGGGTGCGGCCGCATTCGATGGTGGCCGGAGCCCGGCCCATGGCCCGGATGGCGTCGATGGGCGTGCCGCCCTCGGGAATCTTTTGGTATTCGTCGAGCGCCGGCCCGTCCAAGGTCTCCGAGATGTCGGGCAATATGGTCACCGGCAGGCAGAAATCATCAAATATCTCAGCTAGGTATCGGATGTCTGCGGGTGAAACGAAACCCGGCAGCAGATTGACGGCCAGGGCGGCCTCGCCCCCCTCACTGGGGGCGGCGAGCTGCTCAACCAGCGCCTTGACCGCCGCGTGAAAGCCTTCGGCGTGGGTTCCGGAGTACGAGGGCGTGCTGACGGTGACGACTTCGGGCAGGCCGAGATCGCCGAATTCGGTTTTGAATTCGCGCACTAGGCCGGGCATGTCGTCGCCGATGGTTTCGGTCAAACAGGTGCTGGCCACGCCCACGAGCTTGGCTCCGTATTTCTGCATGACCGTGAGCAGGCCTTTTTTGAGGTTGGGGCCGCCGCCGAACACGGCGTGCTTCTCCGAGAGCGCCGAGGAGGCGATGTCCATGGGCTCGCGGAAGTGGCTGATGATGTAGCGGCGCATGTAGGTGGCGCAGCCTTGCGAACCGTGCAGGAAGGGCACCGCTCCGGCGACGCCCCGGAATACCAGGGATGCGCCCAGCGGCTTGCACAGCTTGCAGGCGTTGGTTGTGGAAACGAAGGGTTCCTTGGTGGCTTGGATCATGACCTGCTCCCGGACGATTCGATTTTGATGCGCCTGGGCGTGAACCGCCAAACCGGACTCATGACCGACGAATGGACCTCGCGGGCGAAGTTGTACATGCCGACGAAGCCTTCCAAAGCTTCCTTGCGCTCGTGGTTGTGATCGCAAAAACCGACGCCCAGCTTGTGGGCGATGGGACGTTCCTTGACCCCGCCGACGAAGATGTCCACTTCTTTTTCCTGCAGGAAGGCGGAGAGCTCGAGCGGATTGGAATCGTCCACGATGATCGTGCCCGGATCGGCGATGGCCGCCAATTCCCGGTAATCTTCCTCGGTGCCGGTCTGGGAGCCGACCAGGACGGTCTTCATGCCCAGGTGGCGGAAGGCCTTGACCAGGGAAAAGGCCTTGAACGCCCCGCCGACATAAATGGCTGCTTTCTTGCCTTCCAGGTCGGCGCGGAGCGCGGCGAGCTTGGGGTACATCACGGAGAGTTCCTCGCGCACCAAGGCCTTGGTCCGCTCCATGATCTCCGGATCGTCCTTTTCGAAAAACTTGGCCACATCGTACAGCGCGTCGGCCATGTCCTCAATGCCGAAGTAGGACACCCGGGAGAAAGGGATACCGTAAGTCTCCTGCATCATCTTGGCCAGCTCCATGGTCGCCCCGGAACACTGCACCACGTTGAGCGAAGCCCCGTGCGCCCGGCGCAGGTCGTCCACCCGGCCGTCGCCGGTGATATTGGCGACCACGGTGACGCCCATGCGCTTGAAATAGTCGCGCACGATCCAGATCTCGCCGGCCAGGTTGAAATCGCCCAGGATATTGATCGAGACCTTGGGGATGCCCGCGGTACCGCCGGTGCCGGTCAGGTCGAACATGGCCTTGCAGGCGGCGTAGTAGCCTTCGCGCTTGTTGCCCTTAAAACCTTCCGAGGCCACGGGCAAAACCGGGATGCCCTTTTCCTCGGCCACGCGCCGGCACACGGCATTGATGTCGTCGCCGATGATGCCGACGATGCAGGTGGAATAGACAAAGGCGGCCTTGGGCTGATGCCGGTCGATGAGTTCGACCAAGGCCTGATAGAGCTTTTTTTCGCCGCCGAAGATGACGTCCTGCTCCTTGAGGTCGGTGGAGAAGCTCAGGCGGTGGAGTTCCGGTCCCGAGGAGAGCGCGCCGCGGATATCCCAGGTGTAGGCGGCGCAACCGATCGGCCCGTGGACCAGGTGCAGGGCGTCGGCGATGGGGTAGAGCACCACGCGCGCGCCGCAAAAGACGCAGGCCCGCTGACTGACCGCGCCGGCTAGGCTGTCGCGGTTGCAGGCGATGGCGAACGGCGTCTCTCCGGTGCGGTGGATCTGGTCGCGGCGTTCGTCGAAGATGGGTGTTTCGGTGCTTGTTTCCATTTTTGTAAAAACCCCTCTGGAAACAAACCCGAAGCAAAGAACGGGCCAATGGGCATCCTGAATAATTTCAATACATTTTCAATGTACCCCTCAGGAATTCTTTCAATTTTGTACAAACAGCCCGGCCAGTCATACAAAAATGTCCCGCTGGCCTTTCCCCAAACCCGCTGCTAGCATATCACAAAATCACCACCCGGACCAAAATCAGCCATGAATACGCCACCAACCCCTCAGCGACTTACCGTCGTCGCCGGCATCCTCTGGCAAAACGGCCGCTACCTCGCGGTCGAGCGCCCCGCAGGAAAAATCCTGGCCGGATACTGGGAATTCCCGGGAGGAAAAGCCCATCCCGGAGAATCGCTTGAAAACGCCCTGATCCGCGAACTGCAGGAAGAACTGGACGTCACGCCCCAAAACTTCTCCTTCTGGCGCGAAAAATCCGTGGTCTCGGCCGGACGCCCCCTCACCCTGCACTTCTTCCACGTCCACGCCTTCACCGGCACGCCCACACCGAAAGAAAACCAAAACATGCGCTGGACCGGCCCAGACGAAATGAACCCCGATCTCTTCCTCGAAGCCGATCGCGATATCGTCCTGGCCTTGAGGCAGGGGGCGCTGCCCCCTGCACCCCACTGGGGGCGATGATCGCCCCCGCCCCCCCCACGGTAAAGGGCCCGGTCAAGCCCCCTTACACGGGGGGTCTGGGGGGGGCAGATAAGGTGTGAGTTGCGAACGTCTTCGTTCGCTTACTCGCACCTTATCCCCCCGCGGGGTCCAGGGGCGGAGCCCCTGGAAAGAGAGTGCCATATGCCCAACCAAGCGGTATTGCTCATAGATCTCCAGCGAGACTTCCTCGATCGCCGCTCGGGCCGGCTGCCGGTCGACCGGCTTGGGGCCGAGGCCGTCATCCGGGCGGCGAACGATATTTTATCGAAGCGGGTCCTTGCCGGGGCTCTGCCGGTGTTCGTGGTCAACGAGTTCCCGCGGGAGGCGCACATCGCCAATTTCTTTCGCAAAGGTGCGGCCGTGGCCGGGAGTGCCGGAGCGATGATCGACCCCAGGATTGAGAATGTCGGGTCGGCGCGGGGGTTTACCAAAGCCGCGCCGAGCGCCTTCACCAACTCCGAACTCGAAAAATACTTGCACGCCGAAGGCGTAGAGGAACTCCATGTCCTGGGCGTCTTCGCCGAGGGCTGCGTGCGCTCGACCGTGGCCGATGCCGTCAAATTGGGATTTACGGTGATTGTCCATGCCCAAGCCGTCGCGACCAATAGACCGTGGAAAAAACGCTTCGCGCTCTGGGCCATGCGCCGCGCGGGGGCGAAAATTTATACTGCTGGGGCTCCGCCCCAGGCCCCCCCACGGTAAGGGACTTGGTCAAGCCCCCTTACCATGGGGGTCTGGGGGCGATTATCGCCCCCAGCGGAGGGGGTCAGGGGGAGGCGGAGCCTCCCCCTGGCTACTCTCGCAACGGGACCGGCGGTTCGTAGCCTTCGCCGGTGAACAACTCCGCTCCGCCCTGGTGGTGTTCATACTCCGCGCCCCATTCCCGCAGTTGGTTCAAGATCGGGACCAATCCACTGCCCAACTCCGTCAGGGAGTACTCCACCCGCGGCGGGACTTCGCGGTACACTTCGCGGTGCACGATCCCGTCCGCCTCCAGTTCGCGCAGTTGCCGGGCGAGCATCCGTTCCGTGATGCCGGCCATGCTCCGGCGCAGTTCGCTAAAGCGCATGACTCCGGAGATCCCGAGATGGTGGATGATGATCGGCTTCCACTTGCCGCCCATCACCGCCAGGGTCAGCTCGAAAAAACAACGGTAGGACTTGCCGCGCAGTTCCTTGGTTTTGCAGGGTGTAATCATGTCGCCCCTCATAACTATACATAATGATAGTACATGACATTTAAGACCGTACTTGCATTTTAAGCCGGTGGACCGCATATGGCAGGCATCGCATCGGGACGTCAAGCGTCCCAAAGGAGACACATCATGAAAGCACTCGCCGTCAACGGAAGCCCGCGCAAGGGCGGCAACACCGAAGTCCTGTTGCGTGAAGTGTTGGTGCCCCTGGAAACGGCCGGATGGGAGACCGAGCTGATCCAGGTGGGCGGAGCCAAGATCAGGGGCTGCGCCGCTTGCTGGAAATGTGCGGAAAACAAAGATCTTCGCTGCTCCGTAAAAAACGACGTATTCAACGGGATCATGGAGAAGATGCTGGCCGCTGACGCGATCATCCTGGGATCACCGACTTACTTCGCCGACGTGTCCAGCGAAATGAAGGCGCTGCTCGACCGTTCCGGGGTGGTGGCGCTGGTCAACGGCGGCGCTTTCGCGGGCAAAATCGGGGCGGCCGTGGTGGCCGTGCGCCGGGGCGGGGCAACGCACGTCTTCGACACGATCAACCACATGTTCCTTATGAACGGAGTGATCGTGCCCGGTTCGTCCTACTGGAACCTGGGCTACGGCTTGAACCCCGGCGACGTGAGCAAGGACGCGGAAGCCCTGTGCAACATGCACCACCTGGGCGAGGCCATCGCCTGGCTGGGCAAGGCCGTCAAACCGCACTTGGCGGATTACCCCCCACTTCCCGCGATCGCCTAAAGGAAGCGGCTTGCCTGCCCCGCCGCTCGCGGCGTAAAAGACCGGCCACACCAATCAAAGCCGCGCCCTGCTCGAAATCCGTTTCCGGCTAGGCGGCCGGCCAAGGAGCCTGAATTATGACCCAAGTGAATGTCGTGGCCACCATCGTGGCCAAGAAAGGAAAAGAGAAAGAAGTCGAAGCGCAGCTTTGCGGGCTCCTCGCGCCCTCGCGCAAGGACCCGGGATGCCTCTCCTACGACCTGCACCAAAGCATCGACGATCCGGCGGTATTCGTGTTCTACGAAACTTGGAAAAGCCAGAGCCTGCTCGAGGACCACCTCAAGACGCCACACCTGCTCGCCTGGCTCGATAAGGCCCCGAAACTGACGACGGCTTTTGACGTGAAACTCGTGACAAAGATCGGCTGACCAAAGGGGCTCGCCTGAGAATTGACCTGGGGCTCCGCCCCAGACCCCGCGGGGGGGGCATGATGCCCCCCGGACCCCCACGGTAAGGGGGGACCAGGGTTCAAGACCACCTCGCGCCTCGTCGCCGATACAAACATCGCGGAGGGACGATTCACGGATCGTCCCTCTTTATTTTTTAGGGTTGACACGTGTTGGAACCTCATTTAAATCCTTACATCAAGATATCTTGATATAGTGATTGAATGCTCATGGATCTACTTACCTGCTGCAAAGCTCTTTCCGATGAGACCCGGCTTCGCCTGGCGCGTTTGCTCATGCGCCACGAACTGGCCGTGGCCGAAATCGTCGCCGTGCTCGGCATGGGCCAGTCGCGCGTCTCGCGGCACTTGAAAATTCTGGCCGATAGCCACCTGATTTCCTTTCGCCGCGACGGGCTGTGGGTTTTCTACAAGGCCAGGCGGGATGGGCCGGGCGGCGATTTTTTGCGCCGGATCGAGTCGTTTTTCGATTCCGCGCCGGAGTACGGCGCCGATCTGGCCAGCGCCGCCGAAGTCCTGGCCGAGCGCGGCCGGGCCACGACCAAGCTCTTCAACGAGCTTGCTCCGGGCTGGAACCGACTTATCCGCGAGGTCCTGGGCGATCTCGATCTGCCCGGAGCCATCGGCCGGGTATTCCCCGACGCCGCCTCGGCCGCGGACCTCGGCTGCGGCGCCGGGGCGCTGTTGCCCATGCTCTTGACCAAGGCGCCCCGGGTGATCGGCGTGGACAACTCGGCCAAAATGCTCGCCGAGGCCAAAAAACGGGTGACGGGCGAGGCCGTGTCCCTGCGCATGGGCGACGTGGAGCATTTGCCGCTTCGTGACGCCGAGGTCGAGGCCGCGGCCGCCAGTCTGGTCTTCCATCACCTGACCGAACCGCTTGCGGCCGCGCGCGAAGCCTACCGGGTGATCGCTCCGGGCGGGACCTTCGTGGTCGCCGATTTTCTCAAGCATGAAAACGAATCCTTGCGCAAGCGGATGGGCGACCGCTGGCTCGGCTTTACGCCGGCGCAGATGGAAGGCTGGCTGACCGAAGCCGGCTTCACCCTGTCGCGGGCGCAAACGATACAAGCTGAAAATGGCATGAAGGTAGGAATTTATGTTGCAACAAAACACCAACACGGGGAGCACGCCGATGAAAACCCAAGCACTTGATCTGACGCTCAAGCACAAAGTCGCCGACATGTCCCAGGCCGAATGGGGCCGCATGGAGATGCAGCTCTCCGAAAACGAGATGCCGGGACTTATGGCCGTGCGCCGCAAGTACGGTCCGAAAAAGCCTCTGAAAGGCCTGAAAATCACCGGCAGCCTGCACATGACCATCCAGACCGCCATGCTCATCGAGACGCTGTCCGAGCTGGGCGCGGACCTGCGTTGGGCCTCCTGCAACATCTTCTCCACCCAGGACCATGCCGCCTCGGCCATCGCCGCCGCCGGCACCGCCGCCGTCTTCGCCTGGAAGGGCGAAACCCTGGAAGACTACTGGTGGTGCACGGAAATGGCTCTGACCTGGCCCGACGGGTCCGGCCCGGACCTGATCGTGGACGACGGCGGCGACGCCACCCTCATGATCCACCAGGGCGTCAAAGTCGAAAAAGACCCCTCTCTGCTGCAAAAACCCGTGGACAACAAAGAATTCGCCATCATCATGGACCGCCTGGCCGATGCCTACGCCCGCGCTCCCAAGCACTGGCAGGACGTGGCCGCCAAAATTCAGGGCGTTTCCGAGGAAACCACCACCGGCGTACACCGCCTCTATCAGATGCAGAAGGCCGGCGAGCTGCTCTTCCCGGCCATCAACGTCAACGACTCCGTAACCAAGTCCAAGTTCGACAACCTTTACGGCTGCCGGGAATCCCTGGCCGACGGCATCAAGCGCGCCACGGACGTGATGGTCGCGGGCAAGATCGCGGTGGTCTGCGGCTACGGCGACGTGGGCAAGGGCTGCGCCCAGTCCATGCGCGGCTTCGGCGCGCGCGTGCTGATCACCGAGATCGACCCGATCTGCGCCCTGCAGGCGGCCATGGAAGGCTACGAAGTCGTCAGCATGAACGAAGCCGCCGGCCAGGGCGACATCTTCATCACCGCCACCGGCTGCTTCGACGTCATCACCGGGGCGCACATGGAGGCCATGAAAAACGAGGCCATCATCTGCAACATCGGCCACTTCGATTCCGAAATCGCCATGCATTATCTTGAAAACAATCCCAAATGCGTGAAAAAGACCGTCAAGCCCCAGGTCGACAAATGGACCCTGGCCTCGGGCCGCTCGATCATCGTCCTGGCCGAGGGACGCCTGGTCAACCTGGGCTGCGCCACCGGACACCCGAGCTTCGTGATGTCCAACTCCTTCACCAACCAGTGCCTGGCCCAGATCGAACTGGCCCAGAACAAGCTCAAACCCGGCGTGTACACCCTGCCTAAAAAACTCGACGAGGAAGTGGCGCGGCTGCACCTGGAACGCCTGGGCGCCAAGCTCGAACGCCTCACCCCGGAACAGGCCGCCTACATGGGCGTCCCGGCCGACGGCCCGTTCAAGCCGGACCATTACCGGTATTAGAGTTTTCGGGAGAGCAAGACTGGGAGGACCCCCTTTTGTGAACAAAGGGGGGTCCTCCCAGACCCTCCTCCCCAAAAAAATTTGGATATCCTCATGGTTGAAGTTGGGGGGCCGTATGACTTCAGTCAAGGAACACTATGAACGCCACCTTGCCCCGATCTACGTTTGGTTGACCGGAGGTTCGGAGGCGGCACTCGAAGCAGGCGCCGCTGAAATCGAAGCGCTCGGTTTGTCGCCCCCCCCTGGAGCGCTTGTTCTCGATCTTGGCGCCGGATTTGGAATGCATTCCATCCCTCTCGCGCGAAGAGGCGCGCGAGTAACGGCGATAGACTCCTCGGGCGAGTTGTTGCGGACACTCAATGATCTCCGAGGCGATTTGCCGGTTCGGACGATCAATGACGACTTCCTGTCCTTTCAAAGCCACATGCCCGGGAAACCGGCCGCCATCTTCTGCATGGGAGACACGATCACTCACCTGTCGTCGCGCGGTGAGATAGAATGCCTCATTGAGAACGTCGCGACCGCGCTGTCGCCCGGTGGCGCGTTTGTCGTCTCGTTTCGTGACTACTCCACGCCCCTGATCGCGGAGCAACGTTTTATACCGGTGAAAAACGACGAAAATCGCATAATGACCTGTTTCTTGGAGTACGAGGCGACATCGGTCGTGGTTCATGACATTGTTCTCGAGCGCACATCGGCGGGCTGGGAAACCCGGATCAGCGCCTATCGCAAACTGCGTTTACTCCCTGACGACCTGATTGCCTGTCTTCAATCACACGGCTTCCGAGTACGCCGCGATGCCGGCATGCGAGGCATGGTCCGCCTCGTTGCACGGGCGGACTAGCTCCCCCCCTGCCAACACGGCCGGATCAGTGCGCAAAAAACTTCAATAGTTATAGAATGATAACAACACCATCCCCTTGATTGCCAAAGCAAGAAACCGGGGGTAAGAGGGGCCAACTCGATTTTTGACTTACCGGAGAATTGACCCAATGAAAAATATCAAATGCCTTGTGATAGTGGCGGCGACGCTTGCGCTCGCGTCCTGTGTGCTGACCGGACAGAAGGTGGAGTTGAACCCCCTGGTGCGCTCCGACGGCGGTGACGGCGGCCGGAGCAAGGAGATCGTGGTCACAGTCGTGGACGCCAGGGCAGCCAAGGTCATCGGCGTGCGCGACCCGGCCCTTGGCCGCCTGACTTCGATCACCAGCGAAGACAACATCGAGGACAACGCGCTGCGGGCCGTGGCCAAGGGCCTGAGCGAGGAAGGCTTCAAGGTCGTGACCGCCCCGCCCGGAACCACCGTGGCCGCGGACGCCATGCGCCGCCTCACCGTGGAGATCGTCTCCCTCGGCTACAAAGCCGATCTGGACAGCGTGCCCAAAACGATCACCTGCTCGGCCGAAGTCAAGGCCGTGGCCATAAACAACGGCCACGGGTTCGAGCACACCTTCAAGGTGGAGGGCGACCGCCGGGTCGTGCTCACGCCCTCGGAAGCGGACAACGAAAGCGCCATCACCGACATCCTGTCCGAAGCCCTGACCAACGCCGTGACCGACTACGACCTGACTACCTTCATGTCCAAGGAATTGCTGCAAACCAAAAAGATCGAAGCCAACTGATATGGACAAATCCCGTTCCCCGGTTATACTCAACCGGTAAAAGTTTTTTGGGGGAGGGGATCGGGGGAGGAACCTTTTTTTCAAAAAAGGTTCCTCCCCCGATCCCCTTCTTGTAAAGGCCTTCCCATGGACTGGCGCAAGGATCGCAACCACCGGCTCACCAAGGCCAAGCGGGTGCTCATCAAGGTGGGCAGCGCCGTATTGACTTCCGGTGAGGGCCTGGACGCTGCCGTATTGACTTCGTTGGCCGCTCAGATGGCGGCGCTTCACGGGCGCGGCGTGGACATCGTGCTGGTCTCCAGCGGCGCGGTGGCCGCAGGCAGGCGCGCCCTGGCGGGCAGGCCCAAAATCGATGCCCTGCCCTGCAAGCAGGCCGCCGCGGCGGTCGGCCAATCGCGGCTGATGCGCGCCTGGGACGAGGCCTTCGCGGAGCGCGGCGTGGTCACGGCCCAACTGCTTCTCACCCGCGACGATCTGGAATCCCGCGAACGCTACCTCAATATCCGCAATACGTTGCGCACCCTGCGCGAGTGGCGGGCGATCCCGATCATCAACGAGAACGACACCGTGGCCGTGCAGGAACTGGTATACGGCGACAACGATTGTCTGGCCTCGCTTTTGGTTCCGGCCGTGGGGGCCGAGCTGGCGGTCAATTTGACCAGCGCACCCGGAGTATTCGCCTCCTACCCCGCGCGGGAATCCGGGGTCGCCTGCCTGGCGTACGTACCCGACATCGACAGCCTGGATCTGGACGCCATGTGCGGGACCAAGACCAGCGTGGGCAGCGGCGGCATGTATTCCAAGCTCCTGGCTGCCAAGCGGGTAGCCAAGCTGGGCGTGCCGACCTATATTTTGCCCGGCCGCGAGAGTAACGCCCTGGAGCGCGCCTTTGCCGGCGAGGTCGTCGGCACCTGGATCGAGGCCCATGAACAGGCCGTCTCGCGGCGCAAATTTTGGCTTGCTTACACCACCGCCCCAAGGGGCGCGCTCACGGTCGACGCCGGCGCGGCCCAGGCCCTAACCGCGCGCGGCAAGAGCCTGCTGCCCGCCGGCATTACGGGCGTATCCGGCCAGTTCGAGGCCGGCGACCCGGTGGCCGTGGACGGCCCGGACGGAACGCGCCTGGGCGTGGGGCTGACAAATTACTCCTCGGCGGATCTGGCCCGCATCATGGGCCGCAAAAGCGCCGAGATTGAAACCGTCCTGGGCATGGCCCCCTATCCCGAGGCCATCCACCGGGACAACATGTCCATCGACGCGGACGCTTAGGCGCCGCGACATCCGGAGAAACGCATGATCACCTCTTTGGTCCGCAAGATCATAGGCAGCCGCAACGAGCGTTACGTCAAATCCCTGCAACCCCTGGTAGAAAGGATCGGCGCCCTGGAGGGCGGGGTGCGGGAGCTGCCCGACGACGCCTTCCCGGTCAAAATAAGTGAATACAAGGCCCAGGTCGCCGGCGGCCGCGCCCTCGACGACCTGATACCCGAGGTTTTCGCCCTCGTGCGCGAGGCCGGCCGGCGCGCGCTCAATATGCGCCACTTCGACGTCCAGCTCATCGGCGGCCTGGTCTTGCACCAGGGCAAGATCGCGGAAATGAAGACCGGTGAAGGCAAAACCCTGGTGGCCACCCTGCCGGTGGTGCTCAACGCCTTGACCGGCCGCGGCGTGCACCTGATCACGGTCAACGACTACCTCGCCCGCCGCGACGCCGAGTGGATGGGCAAGCTCTACAATTTCCTGGGCCTCACCTTCGGCGTCATCGTCCACGGCCTGGACGACCCCGAACGCCAGGCCGCGTACGGAGCCGACATCACTTACGGCACCAACAATGAATTCGGCTTCGACTACCTGCGCGACAACATGAAGTTCAACATCTCCCACGTCGTCCAGCGCGAGCTGCACTACGTCATCGTCGACGAAGTGGACTCGATTCTGATCGACGAAGCCCGCACCCCGCTGATCATCTCGGGGGCGGCCGACGACTCCACCACGCTCTATGTCAAGATCGACGCCCTGGTCCCGACGCTCAAGCGCGAGGAACATTACACCGTGGACGAAAAGGCCCGCACGGTGATGCTCACCGACGAAGGCGTGGCGCGCTGCGAGAACCTCCTGCACATCGACAATCTCTACGACCCGGCCAACATCACCCTGCAGCACCACGTCCTGCAGGCGCTCAAGGCCCACAACATCTTCGGCCGCGACGTGGACTACATCGTCAAGGACGGCCAAGTGGTCATCGTCGACGAGTTCACCGGCCGGCTCATGCCCGGCCGGCGCTATTCCGACGGCCTGCACCAGGCCCTGGAAGCCAAGGAAGGGGTCAAGGTCGAGGCGGAAAACCAGACGCTGGCTTCGATCACCTTCCAGAATTATTTCAGGATGTACGAGAAGCTCGCCGGCATGACCGGCACGGCCGACACCGAGGCCGTGGAATTCAAGGAAATCTACGACCTTGAGGTCATGGTCATCCCGACCAACAAGGACATGATCCGCATCGATTACCCGGACATGATCTACAAGACCCAGATCGAGAAGTACAAGGCCATCACCGAGGAAGTCCGGGAGCTGCACGCCAAGGGCCAGCCGGTGCTGGTGGGCACGGTCTCGATCGAGAAATCCGAACTGCTCGCGAGCATGCTCAAGAAGGCCGAAATTCCGCACGAAGTCTTAAACGCCAAGCAACACGAGCGGGAAGCCCAGATCGTGGCTCAGGCGGGACAAACCGGCAAAGTGACCATCGCCACCAACATGGCCGGACGCGGCACGGACATCGTGCTCGGCGAGGGCGTGACGGGTCTCGGCGGCCTGCACATCCTGGGCACCGAACGCCACGAATCGCGGCGCATCGACAACCAGTTGCGCGGACGTTCCGGCCGCCAGGGCGACCCGGGCAGCTCGCGCTTCTATCTGGCCCTGGACGACGACCTCATGCGCCTTTTCGGCTCGGAGCGCATCGCCGGACTCATGGAAAAGCTCGGCATGGAAGAAGGCGAGCCCATCGAAAACCGCATGGTCAGCAGGGCCATCGAAGGGGCGCAAAAGCGCGTCGAGGGTCACAACTTCGAAATACGCAAACAACTGCTCGATTACGACAACGTCATGAACCAGCAGCGCGAAGTCATCTACTCCAAGCGCCGCCATTTCATGACCGCCGAAACCCTCGAGGACACCATCGGCGAATTCGTCGACGCCATCATGGACGGCATCTACGCCCCGATGGAATCGGCCAAGGGCGAACCGGACGCGGAAAGCATCAGCGTCGCCAAATCCGAGATCGAGGAAGCCTTCGCGGTGCGCATCGGCGACGACGTCCCCTTCCCATCGAAAGAGGACCTGCGCGCCTTCATAGGCGCCAAAATCGACGCCCTGCACGCCTCGGCCGGAGAATCCTTCCAGGAGATCCTGCGCTATTTTCTGCTCGAAAACCTGGACCGCTATTGGAAGGAACACCTGCTCAACATGGACCACCTGCGCGACGGCATCGGCATGCGCGGTTACGGCCAGCTGGACCCCAAGCAGGAATACAAGCGCGAGGGCTTCGAGATCTTCCAGGACATGCTCGGCACCGTGGCCGAGGCTACGGTCCGCTCGCTGTGCCGCCTGCAGATCAAGGCCGAGGTGCGCGAAGACGAATTCGTGCACAAGGAAAAACCGCTCGACGTCCAATACTCGGCGGGCTCGGAAGGCGAAGCGCCCAAGAAACAACCCAAGCGCCGCGTCGAACCCAAGGTCGGTCGCAACGACCCCTGTCCCTGCGGCTCGGGCAAAAAATTCAAGAAGTGCTGCGGGGTCAAGTAGGCCCCGGTCTCCCGCCCCCTCTTCCAAAAAACTTCGGTATTTGGCGGGGCTGTCAGCCTGATGTCTTGAGGAACATCAGGGCCAGGGCCTCGGGCATGGGCATATGCCGCGTCGGTTTTTCGACGGTGCCGATGCGGATCGCGCCGGCGGCGGGTTTGCCCCCCATCGCCCAGCAGCTTCCGCAAACCATCCCCAACGGCGACATGGTCGCGAAATCATGGGGTTCGACCTCGTTTCCACACACTTGGCAGATCTGCCTGGACATGACGGCTCTCTCCTTTCAACCGGATTTTTGTTCCGGCTGGGAGGAGACAAGCAAATTACTTGCCGCGCCAAGCTGTGCGCAAGATTCCGCCATTACTGGATTTATCCCTTTCTCGCCTCAAAAAACCAACGATTTCAAATTCAAAAAATATTACCCCAGGCTCCACGCCAACCTCCCGTCTTCCCCTACGAAAAAACGGCCGTCAAAGACGGCCATCGAAATTTTTTGGAAAAGGGAGCCCGAGGAAAAGACCTTTTGTTTAAACGCGGAGAGTAGAAAAGGCTCTTTTCGTACTCTCCGCTACGAAGTGTTTTCCCGCTGCAAAAGGTTTTTCCTTCGGTTTTCTTCTCTTACACGTCCGTGAGCGTATCCGAGAGCTTTTGTTCGGTGGTCTCGGCCGGGACGTGCCAATGCTTGTCGGTGATCAGCCTGTAGAGTTCGCGGGCCTTTTCGAAGGAGGGGTTGAGTTCCAGGGCCCGGGTGATGGCTGCCAGGGCGGTCTGGGTTTGGCCGGAGAGGTGGTAGGCCTTGGCGATGTTGTAGTGGATGTTCTCGTCTTTCGGGGTGAGCTCCAGGGCCCGGGTGTAGGCGTGGATCGCCCCGGTCAGGTCCCCCTTGCGGCGCAGTTGCACCCCAAGGTTGTTATATGGATTGACCGCATACGCGTCGGAAACCAAAATTTCGGCGAAGATTTCCTTGGCTTCCTGAAGGCGGTCCTGGAAGGCGTAAATGTCGGCCGCCCGTTTGAGGTATTCCTGGTATTTCGCGGTATCGCCCTTGCCCTTGTAGGCGTCGGCCAACCCCTTGTAGGCCTCGGCGAAAAGTTCGTTGATCTTGATGGCCTTGTTAAAGGCGATGATGGCTTTGCCGTATTTCTGCTCCAGCAGATACTTGGTTCCGAGGTCGAAGTAATGCTGGGCGTCCTCGGCCTCGGCCGTGACTTCCTCGAATTCCTCGATGGCCGCATCGAAATCACCTTGCAGCACGAACTGCCGGCCGCGCCCGAGCTGTTCGCGTTCGATTTCGTCAAAACGGTCGGCCGCCCGGGCCTGGCTCAGGTGCCGTTGCAGGACGCTTTCGGAATAAGGCCGGATCACGTATCCGGCGCAGCCGCTGGATATGGCGCGCAGGACCGTTTCCTTGGTGTTATGGCTGGTGACCATGATCACCGGGATAGAACCCGTCCTGCTGTCGCTCTTGAGCGCTTTGATCAGGGTGGCGCCGCTCATGTCGGCCAGCTTGAATTCGGTCAGGATGATGTCGGCCGAGGAGAGGGCCAGGTATTCGATCGCTTCGCGGCCGGTCTCGAAGCAGACCACCCTGCCATAGCCCAGGCGCAGCAAGGTCGTACGGTCGCGCCGGTTTTCTTCGACCCCGGCGCAGACCAAGGCGGTGAGAGTTTTGGATTCGGTCATGACGCCTTGCCGCTTTCTCGTGCAGTGCGCGGGCGGCCGTGGGCCGGCCCACGGCGCTCAACGCAAAAATCACGCCGTATCGGGCATCATTGGCCCAAGCCACAAAAAAAGGCAAGCCGAAGCCAGTCCAATGCCGCAAATACAGCCGTATGGCCGCGCCGAAAGGACCTTTCCGGAATGACCGGACGGAAACGCGGGCCAGCCGCACAGGCCAAAAATTCACCAACCCTGGTGGCTCTGCAGCCCCCTCAGTCCGGAAACGAATTCCTCGCTGTTGAGCACTTCATCCCAGCGCGCCACCGGAACGGCGTCGATGATTTTCTTGCATTCCAAGACGAACTTCCTGCGCAACACGTAATCCTTGTTCAGGGTCACATCCCAGTAATAGCCCTGCGCCTTTACAGGCAGGTATTTGCGCGGAACGAACAGCGGCAGCAGGCGGTGGTTGTAGAGATAACAATGGAGCCCGAACAGGTTGATCCCCCGTTTGGACCGGGTGTTCCTGTCGCGCGAACTGGTCTTGAAGGCCACGTAGCTTTCCTGATCGACGCTCCATTCACCCAAATGATTGACCACACCCCTGGTGTCGAAAGCCGTCAGGAGATAGCCGGCCTCCTTGGCCCGGTGCGAATAATCCGCATCCTCCTCGCCGTAGAGGCCGTAATCCTCGCTGAAATAGCCGAGCTTGTTGAAGACATCCTTGGCGACGAGCAGCGCCGCTCCGGACAGGTTGGACAGGGCGTGCAGCACCGTGGCCCCGCTGCCCAGCGTCACGGTGCCGAAGGGATGGCCGGAGCCCGGCAGCTTGGGACCGATCAGGGCCACCTCCGGGTTGTCGCACCACAGGCTCACCAGCGGGGAGAGCCAATCGGGCCTGACCACCTCCATGTCGTTGTCGAGCTTCATGTACAGGGGCTTCATGCCGATATCGAAACCCATGTTGGCGGCGCAGGACACGCCCATGTTCCTGCGGAACAGGATCAGATTGTCGATCAGGCCGTCCTGCGCGAGCTTAACCAGAAATTCGGGCGTGCCGTCGGTCGAGCCGTTGTCCACCACGGTCAACACGTGCTGAGTGCGGGTGTGCTTCTTGACGGAAGCAAGGGTGCGCTTGGTGAACTCCAGACGGTTGTACGTCGGCACCGTGATGTTGATGACCGCTTCGTCCATGCCCCGGCCATAGCCCAAACGGCCGCGTGAAGAAAGGGGTTTCCCTCCGCTTCTCCCTCTCTCTATTCTTCGTGCACGCAGCGCAGGCCCCGGCCGGAGACTGCTTCGCCGTGGCACAAGTTGTCGGACAGGCAAGTCGCCGGGCGCGTATCTCCGTCATGCCAACGCGCGATCAAACCGGGTTCGCGGATCAACGGCCGCGAAAGCGCGATCATTTCGCATACGCCTTCTTGGATAAGCGACAGGGCGGTTTGCGGCGAGCGGATGCCGCCGACCAAGGCCACCGGCACCGTAAGCGAAGCCTTGATCGCAGCCGCATCGGCGCGGAACCAAGCCTCGCGCTCGGGGGTGTCGAAGCGCCCGACGCGAAACGGCGTGAACCTGGGGTCGCTGGCCATGGTGCCGCCGGAAAGTTCCACCAAGTTGATCCCCTCGTCTTGCAGGGCGCGGCAGACCACCGCCGTCTCCTCGGGGACCAGGCCGGGTTCAAGGTAGTCGCGGGAATTGATCTTGATCAGAACCGGGAACTGCGCCCCGACCTCGGCCCGAACCGCTCGGTAGACGGCCAGCAAAATTTTCATGCGGTTTTCGATCGGGCCGCCAAATTCGTCCGTGCGGCGGTTGAAAAACGGGGACAAGGTCTGGGAGAGCAGGTAGCCGTGGGCGGCATGAAGCTGGACCGCGTCGAAGCCGGCCTGTTTGGCCCGGGCGGCGGCGTGGCCGAAGGCCTCGGCCATCAAGGAGACGTCCTCGCGGGTCATTTCCCGGCAGGCGGGAGCTTCGCCTTTGGCCAAGGCCAGCGGGCCGCAAAAAATCCCCAAGGGCAAAGAGCCGTCGACCGGCGAGCTAAAGCGCCCGGAATGGGCGATCTGGACGGCGATTTTGCCGCCTTCGCGGTGGACCGCCTCGGCCATTTTGGCGAGCCCGGGCAGCAGCTCGTCGCGGTCGATGGCCATCTGAGTGGGCCGGGTGCGGCCGTCGCCGCGAATGTAGGCGTTGCCGGTCACGATCAGCCCGACCTGGCCCCTGGCCAGCTCGGCCATGGTATCGATAAGTTTTGGGGTGACTTCGCCGCCTGGCGCGGCTTGGCCCTCGAAGGTGGCCGAGCGCAGGAAGCGGTTGGGCAAGGTCATGGACCCAATGCGAATGGGGGTAAAAAGCTGGTGCATGGCTCCTCCGGCGTTTATAGGTCTCAAATTAGCATTTTATTACCGGGAACATAAAGTATTAACTTTATGCTCCCGCGGCTTACGCCGCGAGGCCACGCCAATGGCGTGGCCGTATTGATATATGGGCGCAAGAAAATGAAGACCTTTTCTGTTTCCATGAATAACCGGACTTGGCAAACCGGCTGCTAGGTGCGGTTGAAGAAAACCACGGTCATCAGGACGCCGATGCCGACGATGACCGCGCGCACGATCTTGGCGTTCATCTTCCTGGCGAAACGCGCGCCGAAATAACCGCCGGCCACCGCCCCCACCAGCATCACCGCGACTTGGGGCCACCACACCTTGCCCGCGATCACGAAGCAGACCACGGCGACGGCGTTCATGGACCCGCCCAGCAAGGTCTTCAGGGCGTTCATGGACCGGATGTCGGCAAGGCCCAGCAGACTGAACAGCGCCAACATCATGATGCCCACGGCCCCTCCGAAATAGCCGCCGTAGATGGCCACCACATATTGGGCGCACAGAGTCGTCTTGACGCCGATGTGGAATTTGCGACTCAGCCAGGGAGCCAGTTTGGGGCCGAAGGCGAAGAGCACGGTGGCTATGGCCAGCAGCCAGGAAATAATCGAGTCAAAGGCCCGCTGCGGAGTGAACAGCAACAGCAAAGCGCCCGAGACGCCACCGGCCAGGCTTACGGCCAAAGACGCCTTGAAGGGGATGGTGTCGAAATGCTCGAAATGCTCGCGGTATGCCCAAGCGCTGGCGAAGCTGCCGGGAAACAGGGCCACGGTGCTCGACGCGTTGGCGATCACCGACGGCACCCCGGTGAAAACCAGGGCCGGAAACGTGAGAAACGAACCGCCGCCCGCGACCGCGTTCATGATGCCCGCGCAAAAAGCGGCGCTCGCCAACAGGAAATATGGGGCCATTGCATCACTCCTCACAATAAAAATCCACGATCAGGCGACGCCGCTTGGGCCTCGCCTCCGCCCCCGGGTTCTAGACCCGGCCGTCCAAGGATGCTATCGACAAAAGAACAAAATATAGCGCGAATCGGACAAACCCATGCAACGCTCCATTCCCGCCCTGACCAAACTCCCCCGGCCGATCTTTCGCCGCAGCGAGGACCTCGAACCCGGTTCCTGGACCAGGCTGCACGTCCACGACTGGGCGCAGTTCCTCCACGCCACCGCCGGGGTGCTGGAGGTCAAAACCCCGCACGGCAATTATTTTCTGCCGCCGGCCAGAGGCATCCTGATGCCGCCCGGCATGGCGCACGCGGTCGCGGCCAGCCAGCGCACGCTCATGCGCAGCCTGTACATCGACCGCGCGGCGATCGGCCCGATGCCGCCCCGCTGCCGCGTGCTCGAGGTGAGCGCGCTGGTGCGCGAGCTGCTCCTGGCCTTTCTCGAACTGCCCGAGCGCTACGACCTGGACGGACCAGACGGCCGGTTGGCGGTGGTCCTGATCGAGCGGCTTTTGCTTTTGCCCGAGGTGGACTTCGCTTTGCCCATGCCTGGGGACGGCAGGCTTGGAGGCATTTGCGCCGGGCTGCAGCACAATCCCGAGGACAAGCGAACCATGGCCGAACTGGCGGGAGAGGCCGGCATGACCGAGCGGACCATGGCCCGGACTTTCGTCAAGCAGACCGGAATATCCTTTGGCGAATGGCGCAGGCGGCTCAGGCTCCTCATGTCGCTTGGAGCCCTGGAACGCGGCGTAAGCGTCACGGCCGCGGCTTTGGAGAGCGGCTACGACTCCACCTCGGCTTACATCGCCGCCTTCAAGCAGCTTTTTGGCAAGACGCCGGGCGAATTTTTCGGTCACGGCGCAAAGCGGCAATGACCCGGCCAGCCGCGAACGCCGGGCACGGCGGCTCGAGGCGGCCTGGGCGCTTGAACACACCGGGCCGGATCGCAAGGCTCCGGGGAGGCCAGGGGGAAAGGGGGAGGCCTTGACGGCGGCCGGGGCTTGGGCGAATCTGGCCCGCAAGAGGCGAAACGTATTTTGACTCAATGGAGCGCCCAATGAAACTGGCTCGAATCCTGCTTCTGTCCTGCCTGACCCTGGCCCTGGCCGCACCCGTCTGCCTTGGCAAGGACATTGATGATCTGGACGGCGTGCCGCAAGCCGACCAGGCCAAAAAGAAAAAAACGGTGGAGACGATCATCGCCCCGGACGGGCATAAAATTTACATCGACCACCAGGCCGGGACCTGGCGCGACGACTCCGGCCACCAGGGCAAGGTCGACCAGGGGCAGGCAAAACAGAATAACGGCTGGTAGAGGATAGACGGGAAGGAAAGGCTTCCCGGGCCGCATCAGGCGTTTTGAACTTCCCTGCGCTGCGCCCGCTTCCCATGAATTCGCGCCGTATGGCCCGACGACGGCTTCGTCACTTGCGCGCTTGAGCTTACCCGGCCGAGCGCGCCCGGGATGTGTTCGCACTCCGGTCTTTCAGGTTTTCCCTCTTCGCGGCTTTTTCCCTGCCTGTTCCGTCCAGCCTCCGAGCGCTCCGTGCGGCCGAGGCGTTGTCATCCTGTCTGCATTCCCCGCGGCCCGGATCGCCGGGCCAATCCCGCCGCATGAAGCCCCGTACGCCGGTCGGACCTGCAAGCAGACCCCGATTCCGCCTAGGCGACGCGCGGGTCACCCTCAATAATTCAATAAAACCAATTAATTGAAACACACAAGTGCAAATCCGGCACTTTCGATGTTCTCGGGACAAAAAATTGTTGACGGGCATAAAAACCCGGATATGGTGAAAATAGTTTTCCTTCGATTTGGCCTGCCCCTCAATGTGCCAGCCCGAATCGGTCGACGGGCCGGGCGCAGGCAGGACAAAGGCAGGAGCGTCCATACCGGATCGGGTTGTCTTCATGCTCCGGGAGGCGGCGGTGGCTGTGGGACGCCATCGGCCACAGGAGGCAACCTGCCTGCATTCCCGGGAATATCTCCACCGGGCGTGCATGTCGGGTCAGAGGTTTCCTGGCGCGGGCCGGGCATCCGGAAAAACTGGAAACGGATGAATCAGAAGAATTCAACCAAAATGGAGGAAGGGGTATGCGTGCTGCAGCATTGAAAAAATTATGTTTTATCGGCCCCCTGCTGATCCTGGCCTTGGCGGTCACCGCGTTGCCGGCCGCAGCCAAAAAGCTTGTCCCGAAAGTCGACAACATCATATTCCTTCTGGACCATTCCGGCTCCATGGTCCAGACCTACCAGGGCAAGTATTACAATTACACCAAGATCCTGCTGGCCAAGGACGCCGCGGTCGAGATCAATTACAACATTCCCGACCTGAATTACAAAAGCGGCGTGTTCACCTTTGCTCCCTTCGTGCAACTGAGCCCCGTGGCTCCTTACAACCAGACCACCGTGCACAACGCGATTGCGCCCATCGAAATCAATTACCCCATCTACGGGAACTTGACCCCGCTGGGTCCCGGCCTGACAGCTCTGGACCCGGTCATCAGCGGACTCTCCGGCAAAACCGCCGTCATCCTCTTCACCGACGGAGACGACAACCTGGGCGTCAATGCGGTTGCCGAAGCCACGCGGCTTCAGACCAAATACGGCGACAGGCTTTGCTTCATGGTGGTCAGCTTCGCGGACAATGACCACGGCAAGGAGCAGGTGAAGAAAATCGCCGCGCTCTCCGGTTGCCATTGCCTCATCGAAGGCGAATCGCTCCTCGCCAACCGCGAAGCCGAAGAAAAATTCCTGCGCTGCGGCCTGTATGAGGAAGAGCAGGAAAGCAGTGAAATCATCATCTTCAGATCGATCTATTTCGATTTCAACAAATCGAACATCAAGAAGGAATTCGTGCCGGTGCTCAATGAAGGCGTCAGCGTGATCAAGGCCAAGAAATACCCGCAGGTCATTTTGGAGGGTCACACGGATTCCGTCGGAACCCAGGAGTACAACCAACGCTTGTCCGAACGCCGGGCCAATTCGGTCAAGGCCTATCTGGTGAAAAAGGGCGTGCCCGCCGATGAAATCACGACCGTGGGCTACGGCAAGACCAGGCCCATCGCCAGCAACGCCACCGCCGAGGGACGCCGGCTGAACCGCCGCGTGGAGATCAAGTTCAAGCCCATGAACTAACCGGCCCCGGGCGCGAAAAACAGGACCAGGCGAAGCCTTCGCGGCTTCGCCTGGTCTTTTGCCCATACGGCTTGAAAAACGTTTGGGCTACGCCCCAAGTCCGGGGAGCTCCTGCTCGGAGGTCACGACCGCTGGACATCGTCGCCCACTGGAATCCGGATAAAACATTTGGGGCTGTCCTAGCCAACGAGCAACAATCCGTATTTTTCGTAATATTATTATATTGTTGAAATGGATTCTTAGCTTGCCTTAAAGCGGGGGCCGGGGGCGGCAGCCCCCTTAGGGGAAAAAAGTGGTTCTGGACTTCTGCTTTCAAACCTGAACGCGTCAGCCCTTTGAAGAGTAAAACCAGAACCACTGGTATTTTTCCAGGGGGCTTCGCCCCCGGCTCCCGTGAAAGCGGATAGCGAATTCCCTAGCTCGGACAGCCCCCAAACATTTTTATTTTGTTGGCGCCGGCAAGGAGCCTCGAGCGCTTGACCCTGATTACGAATCAGCCGCTCAACCGACCGAGCTGCGCCGGCTAAGGGCGCGGACGGGCTCCCCTGTACCTTCGGCCTCGCTCTTGAGCCTCTCGATCAGTTCCGACAGCGCCCGCGATTGCTCGACCAAAAGGGTCACGGCGGCCATGGTCTCGCTGGCGCGTTCCTCCGTGGTTTGCGCGATGGTGTTGATCTCCTCGATGGCCCTGTTGATTTCCTCTGAAGCCGCGGCCTGTTCTTCGGCGGCAGCGGCGATGGACTGGATCTGTCCGGCCGATTCCTCGGTGCCCTTGACGATCTCGCCCAAGGCCGAGCCGGACTGGTTGGCCAGATCCGAGGCCTTCTCCAACTCGCTCACGGCCGCTTCCACCTGGGCCACGTTCATGGCCGCCACGCCCTGGATGGCGGTGATCGAGTTGCTGACCTCCTTGGTCGCGGTCATGGTCTTCTCGGCCAGTTTGCGCACCTCGTCGGCGACCACGGCGAACCCCCGGCCGGCCTCGCCGGCCCGGGCCGCCTCGATGGCCGCATTCAAGGCCAAGAGGTTGGTCTGGTCGGCGATGTCCTGGATGACGTTGATGATCGCGCCGATGGCCTTGGCCTGGTGATCGAGCTCGGACATGTTCGCCTTGAGTTTCTGGGCCTGCTCGCGGCTGGATTTCATGGCGTCAAGCGAGGTGGCGACCACGCTCGCCCCGTGCGAGGCCTTGTCCTTGGCGTCAAGCCCCTGTCGGGAGGCATGGCTCGCGTTCTTGGCCACCTCCAGGACCGTGGCGTTCATTTCCACCATGGCCGTGGCCGTGGAATGGATGCGCTCGCGTTGGACCTCGGTGCCTCTCAGGATTTCCTCGGCATGTCCCTTCAAGTCGTCCGTGGCCGAGGACAGACGCTCAACCACGGTTTCGAGCTGCCCGGCCGCCTCGAGCATGCCCTCGGCCCGGGCGCTTTCGGCCTTGGCCTGAGCCGAGACGGCCTCGTCGGTGGCCAGTTGACAGGCCTGGGCTTTTTCCTGGGCTTCCTTTGTCTTGGCCTCGATCTCCCGCATGTTCTCGCCAAGCTGGTCCGCGGTGTTGTTGAGCGCATTGAAGATGCGCCCGATCTCGTCGCCCCGGACGTGCTGCTCGCGGCGGCCGTAGTTTCCTCCGGCCACGGCGTTAAGGAACGATTCCACCCGCGTCAGCGGCCGTATCACCAGATAATCGCTGAAGAGCCAGATGGCCGCGCCCATGACGATCAGGCCCACGCCCATGACCAGGGCGATTGTGCCGACGGTCCGGCGCACCGGTTCGGTGAGTTCCGCTTTTTCGATCACGCCGGCGTATTTCCAGCCCGTGTCCGGATCGACGTGGACGCTCACGATGTAGGCCTTGCCGTCGGCTTCGACCTCGCTGCCGGCCTGATCAGAGCCCGAGCCCTGGATGTCTTTGAGCTTTCCGCCCCAAAGCTCGGAGATATTCTTGAAATTCGTCTCCGGATCCTTGGGATTGGAGATGATCGTGCCGTCGGACTGGATCAGGATAACCCAGCCGGTTTGGCCGAGCTTGATGTTTTTGATGACCTCGGTGAGCTGGCCCAAGGTGATGTCGAGGGCCACGATGCCTTCGAGTTTCCCGGACGCGCCCTTGTAGGCCCTGGTCGCGCTGATCATGGGCTGGCCCTGGGTGTCCCGGTAGGCCTTGGAGAGCATGGGCTTGTCCGGGCCGGCCTGGGTTTCCTTGTACCACGGTCGGGCGCGCGGGTCGTAGCCGGCGGGCATGGGATCGGGACTGGAGATGATGAACGCCCCATGTTGCGTGCCCGCGTAAACCTTGATGTAGCTTGGATGCGTTGTGCGGATTTGCTCGAAAAACCGCATGAGCTCGGCGCCGGGGGCGTCGCCTTCCTTAACGAACGGCTTGGTCGGCGAAGTAGTTTTGACAAAACTGGTGGAGTCCGGGCCCAGTTCGAGCAGGGCGGGCTGCACGGCCATGAGGTTGGCGTTGAGCTCGGCCTCGTTCAAAAACGTGGCGATGGCCCGACCGGCCTGCCTGAGTTCGCTGGTCGCGGATTTGGTAAAGCCGGTGTAGGCCTGACGGGAAAACTCGGAATAGACGATAACAAATATGATTATCGTGGGGATGAGCAGGATCAGCAAACAGCCGCATATCAGCTTGGTCTTAATGGAGCTTTTCACAACCGTCCCCCTTTGTTGATCGCCACGTTGGTTATATCACTTGGAGCACCAAGTATTTCACAAACACACGATCGGTGTGTCCGGGTTGCCTGCTTCCGACTCTTCCTTGCGGAAATGGTCATATAGGACACGGACCCGGTCGCTATTTGCGACAAAGGCCTTCACGCAATCCGGGTCGAAATGCGTCCCGACATCCTGGCGAAGTATGTCCATGGCCTGGTCGAACCCGATGGCGTCCTTGTAACAGCGTTTCGAGGTCATGGCGTCGAAGGAGTCGGTCACGGCCACGATGCGCGCCGTAAGCGGAATGTCGTTCCCGGAAATGCCGCGCGGATATCCGCTCCCGTCGTATTTCTCGTGATGGCAATAGGCGATGTCCTGGGCGATGCGCACGAAATCGGAGCGGGCCGGATTCAATATATCCCGCCCCATGTTGGTGTGGTTCCTCATGATGGCCCATTCCGCGTCGGTCAGCTTGCCGGGTTTGGTCAGGATGGCGTCCGGAATGCCCAATTTGCCCACGTCATGCAGCGGCGCGGCGTGGGCCACGAGTTCGATTTCGCGCGCCGAGAGATTGAGGCCTTCGGCGATGATCGCGGCATACTCGCTCATGCGCAAAAGGTGCCCGGCCGTTTCCTTGTCCCGGTATTCGGCGCAGCCGGCCAAAAGGATGATGGTCTCCAGGTGGGACTGCCTGAGTTCGTCCTGGAGTTTCTGGTTCTCGGCCTGGTATTCGGCTATCCAGGCTTTCATCGAACCGAAGGCATTATAGAGGGCGGTCACCTCGCTGAAAGGCGTGGGCGAATATGCCTTGGCCGAGAGGTCCTTTTGGGTCACCGCCATGGCGTCGGCCTCGAGTTCCGCCAGCGGTTTGCGGATGTGCTGGTAGATGACCACGGCCATAAGCGTGGCCAGGAGCGTGACGACCACGGCCACGGCGTAGAAAATGATGAACCCTCTCTTGAGCGTGCCCAGGTAGGCGTCCTTGGACAAGAACATCCCGACGATCCAGGCCGGTTCGGGCGTGTTGAAGGATTTGAAAAGCGCGAGGAATTCTTCGCCGTTTCGCGTAAATGTTCCGAATCGCCTGTCTTCCAGGACATACTGGCCGCCCGCGCTTTTCCAGGGGACCGAGGCGAAGGCCGCCCGGGTGAGGTCGTCGTCGATATCCGAGATCCGCGGCAGGGCTTGGATGTTATCGCCCTCGACCAGGGCCGGATTGGAGTGGGCCACGATGCTGCCGTCGCGATCGAAGATGAAGGCCTTCCCTCCCCAGCCGATATGCATTTTCGCGAGGTTTTCCGACAGTTCGGCGATTCCGATGTCCACGGCCACGACGCCCAGGAGCCTGCCGTCATCGGCGTAAACCGGGTTGGCCGTGGTGATTCCCGGAAGTCTGGAATGATAGAAAATATACGGGGCGACCCAAATCAAGCCGCGTTGCTCCACGGCCTTCACATACCAAGGCCGCTGGCGGGGATCATAGGGATCGTCGTTGAGCCGCCTTTCCATGATCCCGAAATCATCGCCGCGCAGGGTCTCGACCGACTGCCGCCGTCCCTCGATGGAATCGATGATTTGCGTCCGCAACCGGCCGGGGCCGTCGGACTCCCGGCGATTGACGTAGACGAAAGAACCGTCGGGGGCGCCGAAATAGACTCCGGTGAAGCGCGTGTGCAGCCGCATCTGCTCGAAAAAAAGCTTCTCCATCAATCTCTTGTCGGTGCTGGTCACGATCTCGTCTTGAACCAAACGCTTGGTCAGCACGGCTGCGTCGCTGGCGGTTTCCAGACGGTTTTGCGACTGGAGCAAAACCGAAGTCACCGCATTTTCCATCAAAATCTCGGCATGCGGAGTGAGAAAACGCTCGGTGGAATAATACACGATAGTGGCGAGCGAAGCGGCCGCCCCCCAAATCAGGACGATGAAACTGGCGAGCAGGGTGACTCGAAGCGAAATGCGAAAGGGCCGTTTCGCGGTCCGTGGATTGTCGCGGCTCTCGGTCATAAGCGGCCTCGAAGCACAGGAGCGGACCTGGAAAAGAGGCCCGGTTGGCGTGACGGCCCTCCGACGAGGCACTGAGGCCTTTCCGGCCGGTCCGCATCGGCTTGTGCAACGTATCAAGCTATTATCGCCAGCCTTTTGTCGCACAGAGAATCAATCGTCGTTTCAGTCGCGCCGTGAAGCAGAAAATTCCTAGCAAATTAGAAAATACACGTTCCCTCGACAATGTCCAGGGATGAAAAGACGTTTCGGCGATCGCGCCGGGTTGGTCGGGTGGCGCGCGCTTGAGCCGGGGCGGGTGCCCGCGCCTGGGCATGACGGCTTCCTCCGCAGCTTTTAGCACGCCTCTGTTACGGAGGTGCCCCCATACCGCGTCAATCGCGTACGCTTTTTCAACCGCCTTTGATCGGCGCAAAAAAAGGGTTCCGAAATGAATCGCAACCCTTGAATTTCTGGAGCGGCAAGGAGACTCGAATCCCGACCCGCCGATTGCCGACCTGCCCCGAAAACTGGCGCCGGCCTCCCCTGGAGGCCGGCCAGGAAACGGTCGACTATCTTTTCACCAGGCCGTGCAATGTCGGATCATTGAAGAGCATGTCGATGATCGGCTCCGCCTCAGGCAAGCAAGCGCGGAGGAAACCAACGGATTCAGGGAACAATTTTAGGCATATAAAACAATATAGCCAACCATTAATGGTAATATTTTGAATTTCACTACTGTTTTCGAGAATTGAAAAAATAGATTTTTGCACCTCAACCAAGTGATTTGCACCGGAGAACCAAATGAATGAATTGTCTTGGACATGCCTGGAATGGACGAAAATGGCATGAGACAAATAAATTGCATACTCTGGGGGAGGATCTTGTTGGATTGATTTTTTTATCTTAGCCATTCCGGCTTTGAAATTCTCGAGTTTATGCGCAAAATAATAGATAGAATCAAAACCCAATGCGCCGGGCGTGGGCAGGATACTGGTATGAAAACCCAGGTCGGCGGCGGTGTGGATCCAATCCATCGGCTGGAGTTGGAAAATGGTCGGCAAAAGAAGGCTTCGGGGAAAATCCCAATATGAATGGGACGGCCCCATGCGGCAGTTGTTGAGGCACAGACCATCCGGGTGCAGCAGTGAAAAAATGTGGGTCGCGGCCGCAAGCTGATTTTCAGCGTAGCTGAAGGCATTACTGGACACGATCAAATCCACGCTCGCCGCTTCAAGTCCAAGGTCTCTTGAAATATCGGCCACGGCGAATTCCAGGTTTTCCAGCTTGAAGGCCTGGCGGGCGACGTTGATGGCTTGGGGGCTTAAGTCCAGGCCAAGCACCCTGGCTTTGGGAAAGTTCGCGGCCAGGGTCCTCGCGGTCTGGCCCAAACCGCAACCGATATCGACGATGAGCGAGGGCTCTTTTACCAGGTACTGGCGTATATATGGCTCATAGACCGGAAACATATCCAAGGTATTGGCCCCGAATTCGTTCCAGCGCTCCTCGGGCAAGGCGAGCAGATCCTTTTCCGCCTTTTCCCAATGCGCTTGGTTGTAGTTGGCGGTCGTGCGGGCGATGGTGACGGGAACATCGTGCTCGCGGGCGTCTTGCCCCAACTGGCCCTTGATTTCCAGAAAAGGGTGCAGATCGACAGCCCGCGTCATGTTCGTTCTTATGTTTATTGCAACCAGCTTGCAAAAGCCGTGCAGCCCTCCGCCAAGCATGATCCAGTCGACGCCCGGATAGGTGTGAAGGTCTCCAGCGTATTCGTCGCAGATATGATTCGCCAGAAAGGGAAAGGCATACGGCGCGCGAACATGGGTAAGGGTTCCCGAAAGCGCCAGGGAAAAGCATCGAATTTGGCCCGCATCGACAACCGGAAGGGTTTCCAGTCGTTTGATGCGCACTCGGCGCAGGGTCTCGGATAAAAAAGCCACAGCGCTATCCGCAACCCTTTCGGGAAGATAAATATTGAGCACATCCATGATGACCTCCCCCGAAGTCATTCCACCACGAACGATGATTGGTTTCAAATCCCCCTGTGAGCAAAGCAGAACCAATTCACAACTGCCCCAACCAAGATGCTTTTTCCCTTATCAAACCGAACCTTCCCCCTGGCAAGCATTTTCTGGACGATTCTCCGGCCCCGGCGACGCGAAGGGCGAGATGTTTTGCATATCTCCGGGCTGAGGAAAACGAAGAATCCAATAATTTGGCAAGCAAAATCAACGTCAACGTGACATGCTTATATATTTAGATATGTTAAATCGGCATGCCATCCAGGCGGAGCAGGTAAATCAACAACCCGACAAGGGGGGGCATCTGGAAAAATGAAAAAAGGCAGGCATTTATTCAAAACCGCCGCACAGGCAGTCAAATCTAGCCCGGAACGAAGTTCAAAGCCTCGTTGGCCGCAAAACCTCTTCCGGAGCGTTCGTGCAAGATGCTCAATTCCACTGATTTTTTCCTGGTCAGCGCGCGTAGTTCCTCCCGCCGATCTTCGTCCCCGCAAACGCCGAATTCCTCGCGCAGCCCGTGTATCGCCTTGGCCAGGGATATTTCCAAGGGCTCGCCCCCGCAGCATTTAAGTGCGCGCGCCTCCATGCGCTGATCTTGGGGCAAGGAGTCAAATCCGTCGGCACTGATCATTTTTTTTGAACCCGTTAGACGGGAAAAACCGCCTTCTCTGTCAAATTCCCGGATCTTGGTCTCAGCCAGAGTTCGCAAAAGATATTCGTTCATCTTTACATTATACCCCATCATCATAATGGGCACAAGGCCGACAGATAGACCAACAACGAGCCCAAGGGGCGGGACATCTAAAAATAAAAAGGGGTCGGATTACAACATCCTACCCCCCTTGATTTGTCTGGAGCCAGCGCGGAGATTCGAACTCCTGACCTGCAAATTACAAAGCTACAAATTTGGGCGTTATCTATTTAACACCACTAGTCATTCATGGTTTTTGCCCGCCACAATATGAGGCGAACGCACAAAACCGGCCTAGTTCCACCCCGCTTCCTTATCGCACTCGCGCCGTTCCTGTGGGAAAGCCTTCTCCCACTCGGTTACGGTCCGCTTCTCTTGGCTCCCCATCTTCCTGTTCATGCAGTTGCAATACTTCTGGACAACGTCGGCAGCCACTTTCGCATCGACATTATCCTCCATGCATTGCCCCAGCCTCATGACTTCATTTGCGTCGGCGCACGCCAGGCCGGCCCAGGCAGCGGCCATGACGACGGTGAAGAGAAATACTCGTACGACTCGCGACATGTTCTCCCCCTTGGGTTTCCTGGTCCGGGACGGCGACCCGTTTTTTACCAATTATTTCTTCTTGCCGGGATTGCACAAGGTGTCAAGGCGAGTCGAAGGAATGCCCTGGGAAGTTGAGCCGGTGTTTTGAGCTGCGGGCTTGGCCGTCATGAGTATTTTGGGGAGGACACGGGGGCTCCGTTCGTCGCCGGCGGAGATTGTGTTTTGGTGTGAAACGGCTGCCACCTGCCCCGGCGCGACCAGGGGGTGGGTCGTCGCTGTTTTTCTGGGAATCTTGGGGAGCGTTGGACTATGATTTGGAGCCAGCGGGGAGACTCGAACTCCCGACCTGCTGATTACGAATTAGCAGGCGGCTGAAGCTGGCCCTGGTAAAATCATCCCTGTGTCCGCAAAATGTCCGCAGCCGCCCTATTTTACGGCCTTGAGCGTGACCGGAATTTTCACCCTTTCGGCCGTCTTTTTCAGGTGTTCGTCGCCCAGGCTGGCGTAAATTTCAGTGGTCCGGTACTCGGCATGTCCGAGCAGGTCTTGAAGCTCCCGAAGGTCGCCGCCACCCTCCAAAAACATCCGGGCATAGCTGTGCCGCAGGCGATGCAAATGCTCTGCGCCCAGGCCAGCGCCCCGCAGGGCCGCCTTGACGATCTTGGAGGCGGTGTCCCTGTGCGTCCAGCGGGGCCAGACGCGGCCGGAACCCGGGCCGATCTCTTCCAGGACCGCACGGAAGGCCGCCGTCAGCGGGAAAAACTTTTCGTCTCCGCCCTTGATGGTCACGCGGTATCGCCCGCGCTTGAAATCCACGTCCTCCCAGGTCAGGTCGAAAAGCTCCCGACGACGGCGTCCGGTGACGACGTAGGCCGTGGCCAGGGTGCGCACGTCCGCATCCTGGATCGAGGCTAGGAACTTGGCGAGCTTGTCCATGGCGATGGCTTGGGGCTCTTTTTTGGAGGTCCGAATCTCTTTGACCGAGCGCAGCGGATTGACCTTGATGTATTCCCATTCCACGGCCTTGTTCAGCGCGGACCGGGCGTGGCGGATGTAGTTGTTGATCGAGTGGACCGAAAGGCCGCGTTGCCGGCAGTCCTTGATGATGTCGTCCAGGTGCTTCGGGGAGACGCGGTCCAGCCGGGTTGATCCCCCGGCCTGGGCCAGCAGCTTGTCCAAGGCCAGCCGGTTCGCCCGGTAGGTATCAGGGTTCTGGGCCTCGACCGCCCACTCCTTGAACTCCGCGTGGAACTCGCCCAAGGTCTTGGTCGTCTCGCCCTTCATCCTCGTGATCTTGCCGTCCAAGTACAGCCGCTTGATAGCGTTGAAAAGCCTGCGGGCCTCCTGCTCATTGGAGGTACCGAGGCTTTTGCGCTTGCGGTCGATCTCGTAATACCACCGGCCGCCGTTGCGCTGGAATGGCTCGCGCAAGGACATGAGGACGGTCATAAACCCAGTTTCCTAACATGGGCAAGCGCCTTGTCATGGGTTCCTGAAAGCAGGGAATCGCAAGACCCCGCCTCAATGCGCCAATGACCGCCGGGCAGCTTCTCGGCCAGGACAAAGCCCTTTTCGCAGTATTTACGGAGGGTCTTGCGGCAGACGTTCAGCCGGGCCATGGCCTGCCCCATGCGGAGCCAGATCATGCCGTCACCTTATCGAGAAATGGGCCTTTGAAGTCCATAGGCTAAGCCGTCGCGTCCATCAGCGTTTGTCTCCCCATCCTGGCCACGGCGGAGGGGGAGAGCCAGAGGCATTCGGTGCGCATGACTCCTCCGTTATTCCCAGAAGCGTGTGCCTCATGTGTCAGCATCATCCATCCCCGGTATAGATCCCGGTAAAGATCGCAATCGTATCCCGATACCACGACCATTCCGGCCGCCGCATGGAGCGCCTTGGACAACTCCAAATGTTCGGAGTCGGTCATTTCGTGGGCGTAAGGCGTTGCCCCCCCCCGTCAAGATGGTTCGCGTGGACAGGACATAGGGAGGGTCCACATAAAATAATGTGTCCGGGGCATCGTGCAGCGCGATCAGCTCGAGCGCGGTCCGGCATTCGATGATGACTCCGCGCAACCTCTCCGAAAAGGCGGCGATGGCTTCGGGATAGGTGACGAAATCGGTCACGCCGGATTGCTTACCGCCCGGGCGCAAGGGCCGCGCCCGAAACCCGGTCTTACTCGTACGGCTTCCCGACGTGCCGAATCCCATGCAGCAGCGCACCACGAACCGCCTGGCCGATTCAACGGGGTTGGCAGCCGGCTCATAGGCATTCAGAAATTCGGTGCGCGAAAATGGAGTCAGCTCGAGCTGATTTTTCAGTCGATCGGCCTGGTCATCGTCACGCAAAACCCGAAACAAATTGACCACGTCGGCATTGAGATCGTTGTAAACCTCCGCGCAGGACCGGGGCTTGCGCAGCAATACCGAAGCCCCGCCGCCGCCGGCGAAAGAGTCGATGATCAGCTCGGAAGTCATGACGGGAACTCGTTCCACTCGATGCCGTCCAAGAGGCGACCGGCGCGGCGCTTGCCGACGCGAGACATGGGTTCAGGCTGAACCATTTGACCTACGCTTCTGATGTGACCAGCTGCTTCCCCTCGGCTATCCAACAGAATATCTGCCACCACGTCTTGGCTGCGCTCTCCGGGAGCCCATTCCCCCCACTGCTTGAAAAAGAACGGCGTCCCGGCCGCCTGGCACTGATCGCGCAGCGACCGCGCCCAATCCGGGTGCATCGGACGCGCACCCGGGCCGGATTCGCCGCCGCAGATGACCCAATCGAGTATTCGAAGGTTGCCGGAGCAAAACTCGCAGTCTTCGCGCGGTTCACCACCGCCGCAACCTGGCCATACTTCCAGGTGATCGGAAACATTCACCGACCCCAGCATCGGCTCTACGCTGACAAACCGCTTGGCCGCCGGGGTCGCAAGCAGGATCGGGATCTTCGCGTCGGCCTCGGCCTGGTTGCAGACCGTGACGCCGAGGTGGACGTGCCGCATAGGCCAGCCGACGCTATGGTTGAGTCTCCCCTCAATGGACGCCTGAACTTGATTATCTTTTTTGATGGAGCCCGTGATACTATAGATTCGGTTCGCCAGATGATTGGACCACGTAGTGGGGCATGAATTAAAATACTCCAACATTCTTTCAGGTCGCTTGGTGAGCAACATGAATGTGTGATCCCATGCAAGAGCCATGACCGCAAAGATGCTGTCCAGGAAGTCGAACGGCACTGACTTATGAAACAAATCCGTCATGCTCCCCACGAAAATGCGCCGGGGCCGTTTCCACTTCAAAGCCTCTTCCATCCGTTCCGGGAACAGGTTGACGCGGCCGGTCCATTTTCTGCCCTCGGTAAGCCCGGCATAGCATTTGGACAGGTTACGCGAGGCCATGGTTTCCGCGTAGCAGTGATCGCAACCAGGGCTGCATTTCGTGCAGCCGTAGGCGGGGTTGATCGTGGCGTCGGCCCATTGAATTTTTGTCTTGTCTGCCATGGATTTCTCCTTTTTCCTTCCAAGCCTCGCCACGACTTGCACGGTCGCGGCGAGTATGGATGGGCGTCTTTCGACGCGGAGAGGGGCTAGGCCTCGGCCGGCGTGAAGTCCAGATAGTAGGCCTGCCCCGGGACGAAGAAACCGTGGACGGCCTTGTTGTTGACGTAGATTTCCAGGCTCCCGCTGGGGCTGGCTTCATAGAAGACCTTGTCTTCCGGAAGGCCGGAGTCGTACACGGCCGAGGACTTGCTTTTCTCCCCGCCGTGGGCGTCCCTGGTCACGGTATCGCATCGGAATTTGGCTTTGACGATCTTGGGCATGTTCATCTCTATTGGTTAGGGTTGATGGCTAGGCGGCTTGCCTGATGACCGACCCGGGCCACTCCCGGTAGGCCTCATACAGCCCGTCCACGGCCGCGCTGATCAGGTACATCTTTTCCAGGAACCGACCGTCCGGGTCTTCGTCATCGCGCTTCTTATCGATCTTGGGCGTCTTGAGGCCGGTGATGGACAGGTCGTTGCCGTTGACGGTCAGGTGGTAGGTCTCACCGCCGTAGGCCAGGGAAACGCGGGCTTTTGTGGCCTTCTTGTCCTTGATCTCGGCGATCTCATCCACGGCTCCCTCGTCGAACGAGGCGGTGATGACATTGCGGTCGCCGGCCACGCGGACCATGTCGGCTATGCGGACATCGCCGTCCGAAAAGTCCGCCATGCCGAGCAGTATCCACGAGAGGAATCCGCAACCGAGTTCCGGGTTCACCGTAGGATCGCGTTTTTCTCCGGACAGGATGGCCGGGGTCTGCTCCTCGACAATCAATCCCATGATGACGGCCATGTGCTCGAAAAGCAGCTTGGCCTTGCGCGTGGTTCCGGTGAAAAAGATGCGGCCGTTCCCGTCGATCACAATGTCGAACACGGCCGGGATCGGCTCGGCCTTGGCAAGAAGGCGAAGGCGAGCCTGGACGCGGAGTTCCTGCTTGCGGTCCCTGCCGAGGAATTTCTTGCCGTGCTCCTTGAGTGCCGCGAGTTCCTTTTCGAGCGCCACCTGGAAGTGCTTCTTGAACACGGCTCCGGGGATGCGGCGTTCGTCGACGCGCAGCGAAAAGGCCGTGAATTCTCCCTTCTCGGGAGGCGATTTGGCCCATTCGGTGTCCAGGTAGTCATCAATGTTGACGAAGCCGAAGGCGCGAGCATCCGTGGTTCCGTCTATGGGTTTGAAGGCGAACCGCTTGAGCACGTCGGCGGTGACAACTCCGGGATTGGCGGCTTTGTAAACGGTCAGGCCGGTGGTCTTCGACATGATGGACATGGGTTTCTCCTTGATTTTTCGATCAGGTGTAGGGCCGGAGCTCGGGGGGAATGACTTGCTGGAGATATCCCGGCAGTCCCCAATAAAGATCCTTTGCGATCACCCATGATTTACAATCGGTGATCGGCTTGCGGGACTTCTCTTCTCCATGGCGCGGACAGTCTGTCGACCTGTAGCCTTCGGCATCCAGATGTCGGCATGACTGACAGCCCCGCTCGAAGATGGATTTTTCCACTCTGACCTTTGGATTGCACATGCAATCCAGCTCGTGGTCTTCCGCCATGCTTTCGTCTGGAAAATCACATCCGCAGAAATCGCAGGCGTAGACATAATCAGTTTTCATTTTGCGGGTCGGCATGGCTATCTCCCCTGCGCCGCCGGCATCAGGTCGGCGATGATCTTGGCGGCCATAGCCTCGATCTCGGCAAGGGCCGCTTTGGCCTGTTCCCCGGCATCTTTCCCGGCCGGGATGAAAACGCGAACCCTGTTTTCCCCGGTGTAGCTACCGACGTGGTAAAGATGACCGGAGGCAGTGCGAAGTTCGGCGGCGAAATTGAATTCCACATGAAGGCCGGGCAGCCTGACGAGTTCTTTGGACATGATCCCCTCCGTTATTTTCCGAGTGCCTCGGTCACGAACCGGGACACGGGGGTTTCGTAAACGACCGGATTTCCGTCCTTGCCGACCTTCTCCGATCGCTCCGGACGCACCGCGAGGGTCAGCACTTCCCGCGCCCGGGTGATGGCGACGTAGGCCAGCCTGCGTTCCTCCTCGATGTCTCCGGCGTCCACGGCTCGCTTGCTGGGCAAGATGCCCTCGTTGCAGCCGGCCAGGATCACGTAAGGCCATTCGAGGCCCTTGGCCGCGTGGATTGTGGCCAGGGTGACGGCCGGGGCCTGCTCGCCCTCGGCGGGGAGTTCGTCCTGGATGTCGAAGGTGGCCAGCCAGTCTAGGTAGGCGGCGACGGTGCGCTCCCCTGCGGGGCGGCCGGCGCAGTAAGATTCGATGAACTTCATAGTCTCCGGGAACTTCATGGTCTCGGAACCAAGGGCGTCGGCGTATGAAATCCATCTCATGGACACGAAGGCAAAAGTCGCGAGCACATCGTGATCCGGGAAGTCGGACCACAGGTTGTTTTCCATCCACACCTGCAAATGGCTCTTGTCCTCATGCACGGCCTGACAGCGGAGTGCTGCGTACATCTCCAGAGGCAGGCCCAGGGCCTCCCGGACCAGCATGAAAGCGAAGTTGTCGTAAGGGTTGACCACAAGCTTCAAAAAGGCGTGGAAACGCCGGAACTGCTCGGAATTCACGAGGTCGGTTTCGCGGCCGACGTAGAGATACGGAACGCCCCGGGCGTCCAACTCCTCGGCGACCCGGGCGAGAAGGACATGCTTGCGGGCCAGGACGGCGACGGGGAGCGCGGCCGGGTCGGCGTTCTTTATGCAGGCCTGCACTTCCTCGGCGATCTTGACGCTGTCCTGGCCAGGGACGGAGCATGTCCAGCCCGGCTTTTCATTCACCGGGGACATGGACTTGGGAAGCCGCATTTGGTTGTGGCAAATGAGATGGTTAGCCGCGTCCACGATGCGCCAGCAGGAGCGGTAATTGCGCTCCAGCCGCAGGACTTCGAACGTGTCGGCGTTCTCGACGAGGTATTCCGGCGCGGCCCCCCGCCAGGCGTAAATGGACTGATCCACGTCGCCGACCGTGAACAGGCTGGCCGGAAGCGCCTTGGCCATGGCCTCGATCAACCCCCATTGCAGTCGGTCCAGGTCCTGCACCTCATCCACGAGGATGTGGCACCAATTCAGATAGCCGGTAATCTTCGGCAGAAGCAGCATGAGGCCGGTTAGCAGGCCGCCGTAGGTCAGAGCGTTGTTCTCGCGGCATCTGGCCATGAAGGCCTGGAAGAGGCCGTAGATTGGCCAGTCCTCGGCCGGCTCGATACCCGTGGCATAAAAGGTGGAGAACGTGCTGTCGATCATCGACTTGCGCATTTTCCAGGTGTTGCCCTTGAGGATGCCCATTTCGGCCGCGACCTCGCGCAGTAGGAAATCGGATTCCCATTGACTGTAGACGGTGATGGACGCCGGGCGCAGGCCGAGCAGTTCGCCGAAGCGCTTGAGCTGGACCAGGGCCAGGGCGTGCATGGTGCCCATGGTCACGCCGTAGGCCGCCCGGCCGATCCTCTTTTCGAGGCGCGTGCGCATCTCGGCCGCGGCCTTTCGAGTGAAGGTGACGGCCAGGATCTCAGAGGGCGAGACATGACGATGCTCAATGAGTTCGGCGATGCGTTCGACCAGAACACGGGTCTTGCCCGATCCGGCCCCGGCCAGGGCCAGGGCGCGACCGGCGTCGGTGATGACGGCCCGGAGCTGATCCGGGTCGAGGTCGGTGCGCGGCGCGCGCGCGGTGCACGAGGGGGATACGGTTTCCATGGCGGCTCCTATGCGGCGGCAGTCAGGTCGACCACGGCCCACCCGGCCGGGATGGCGGCGGGATTGTGGCAGGTGTTGACCAAAAGTTGTGCAGCGGGGTTGGTTGCGGCGATATGCTCCAGGGCCTGGGCCAGCCGGGTTTCGTCCAGCTCGGCCGCTTCCAGGATGAGCAGCGGGTGCGTGGCGTTGCCGAGCAGGGCGTGCGCAAGGGCGGCGTCGTAGAGGATGCGCTGGCCGCCGGAGAGGCCGGAGTACGGCACAACCCGGCCGCCCCTATTCTTCCAGGCCAGGGTCACGGATCCGTCGTCTTCGATCTTCATCACGCCTTCGCCCTCGGGCAGGATGCGACCCATTTCCTGGCCCAGCTTCTCGACGGTCCCGGCCACGGCCTGGGCCTTCTGTTCCTTCAGGGCCGCCAGCGTCTTCTTGGCCTCGGCCAGCTTCGTGCGGGCGGTCCCGGCGCTCTCGATCAGGGCCTCGATCTCTTCTTCGAGGCCCTTGGCCATGAGGAACTTGCCTTCTTCGATGCGTAGGATGATCAGGCGGTCTCTCAGCCCCTTGATCTGGTTTTCGAGAATATTGGTGTCGGCGTTCATGCGGCGGCCTCCGTGGGCTTGTTCATCTTGGCGAGTTCGGACTTGATGACCATGCGCGCGGCGCACACTTCGCAGCCGGCCCGGTCCATGGTGGCGAGGATGCGCAGCAAAATGGCTTGGGCGTCGAGGTTCGCGGCCTGTTGCGCGAGATGTGTAAAAGACGGCGCCGGGGCCGGTGATGCTGACCGTGGGGATTCCTGAGGGGCGGGCGGGGGCGGTGCGCTCGCGGCTACCGTGCCGGGGTTGGCCGGGGGCGCAGCCTGGGCCTTTGCCTGTTCCTCGGCCCGCGCCTGATCCATTTTCTCGTTGTGCAGATCCTGCACGGCCTGGTTGTAATCCGCCTCGGTCTGTTCGATCTCGGCGCGCTTGTCGGCCAGGGTTCCTGCCGGAAGCTCGATCTTGGACCGGCGCGCTCGCAGGTTGGTGACGGTGGACTCGGCCTCGCGTTCCTGACGTTCGAGCGCGCTGATCTTCCCGGCCAGGTCCGCGATCTTATCCGTGATCGCGCCCACGTCGCCCTCCGGCGGGAAGAGACTGAATAGCAGGTCGACCTTCTTGGCGTCCGAAAGCGCCAAAAAGGCGGACAGGTCCACGATGCCGATCCCGGCCGTGGCCCGGGCGAAGTCCGCCGGCGAGGCCTTCATGCTGCCGAGGTAGAGATCCTGGGACACGGTCCCGGATTTGGCCTGGGTGAAGCGGCGCTCTATCTTCTGGCCGTTGTCGACCACGACCCCGACACGCAGATCCTTGCCCACACCGTCATGGAAGGCTTCGAAGATGTCAGCGTTGCGCTTGCCGGTGCCCGGGACATACCCGAGCACTGCCAGAAGCGCGGCCTGGGAGCGCGCGGACTTGCCCGCCCCGTTTGGCCCGACCATTAGGGTTTTGGGTCTGGGATTGAATTCGAACGTGTTGCCCTTGAAGTTGTGGGCGGTGATTTTGGTGATCATCGGTGCCCCCTAGCCGGCGTCTTGGTCGACAAGACGGCTGATTTCCTTGGCGAGGGCCCGGGCCTTGTCCGGCGTGATGACGGCGTCGGGTTTGATGCTCATGCGGCGCCGGGCCTTCACGTCCAGATCCGGGAAGTTCTCACGGGCGGCTTCGTAGTTGGCCATGACCTTTTGGTCCTCGGCCGACAGGGTGGGCGTGACGTCTTCCGGGTCCGCGACTTCTCCGGTTTCCTCGGCCGGCTCGGCTTGGCCGTAAGAGCCGTTCCCGTTCTGCTCCAGGTCCAGGGGCGCAGCCTCGGTAGCGGCCGGGGCGGACTCTTCATCCTCGGCCGCGATGAGGGGCTCTTCTTCGTCCATGCGCTCGGCGCCGCGGCGAAGGTCGATGACCATGCCCTTCTGGGCCTCCGGAAGCGCGGCGAAGTCGTGCCCCGCGCCGAGGCCTTCGATCCGGTCCTGGAGGCTGGCGTAGACGGTGGTGTCCCATTTCATGAGACTGCCGGTGGTCGGACGCCAGCAGATGACTTCCAGATTCCAGACGGGCCCCGGGGCCTTTTGGAGGCCGGAAAGGTGCTTGCAGGCGTTGCGGGCCGCAAAGGTCTGGGCGAAGTCCAAGGCCTTCTTCTCGCGGTTCAGGATCTCGCCGTACCACTTGAGGGCCTCTTCGTGGGCCGAGTTGACCCAGAGGGTCATCGTCTCGTCGAAGGGATATGCGCCCCACGTGCCGTCCTCGGCCGGCCGGGCCAGATCGGCGGGCAACAGCCGGAATGCCTGCGGGTATTTCTTGGCCTTGGCCACAAGGTCGATCAGGCGGTAACTCGGGACATCGTAGGTCGTGGTCCAGTCCCGGACCATGGGCAGACCCTTGGAGCTGAACCGAAAGGCGATGGCCCGGGCGTAGATGTTCAGGATGCGCCGGTTATGCGGATCGCGGATGACGTGCGGGTTGGCCTGTTCGACGCCGTCCACCGTGACGGTCTTCGGAAAAATCACGCAGGTTCCCGAGGCCTCGGACCACTTTTCGTAGCCCTGGGCCGAGACGACGTGGGGTCCGCCAAAGACCGGCTGGACCAGGCCGCCGTTTTCGATGGACAGCACCAGGCGCTGCTTGAATGCCTTGATCTCGCCGCTGCCGCCGCCATCGCGCAGCGCGAAGGCCTCGTCTTCGCCCAGGGCGACGATGTTTTTTTGGTGCAGGGCCGCCAAGTAATCCGAGAGCATCTTGCCCTCGGTCGGCATCGAGGCGATGACGCCCTGCAGGGCCGCTTTGGCTTGGGTTTGAAGGTCGGTGGTCATGAAATGTGCTCCTTGTTCTGATTTTGTTCAGGCTTGATGTCCGTGATGCTGGCCAGGTTCGTTTTTAACCCGCACCGTTCGCAGAACCACGCCTTCTCCGTTTGCAGGTACGTCCGCCGGCCGCCGCAGGGGCAAAGTGCCAGGGCCACGGCCGGGTGTTCGATCTGGCGCAGGGGGATCAGGTTCATGGCGTCACCTCGCCAGGCCGCAACGGCCGGCAGCCGGATGGGACTTGATCGGGCATGACGTTTCATAGGCCTGCTGAGTCCAAACCCACATCATGCACTTTGAGGCCTCACAGGCCGGCAGGTGGCAACTCGGGGAGCTGGCAAGAGCCTTCATGGGGCAAAATTTTCCTTTTGCTTCTTCTTCGGTGTGCATGGTCATCCCTCCTCCCGGCTCATTCGTTCGTCCCGCTCCATGTCCGCCAGCTCGTACCGGTCGGCGTCGGCCCCATCGAGCGCGGCCAGGGCCACATCGAAATCCGGATGCCAGCGGCCGGCGGCGAAATATTCTCCGGTGGCGGGATCGCGGGTCATGGGCTACCGGACCTTCTGGCCGAACACCGGCTTGAAATCGACGGGCGGCCGCATGATCTGCACGAGTTGCCGCGCATCTTCTCGGCGAGACTCGGTGACACGGAGAACCTTGTCCGCCGTCTCGTTTGCGCTGGTCAGCCGCGTGGCCAGTTTTCCGCAATCAAGGTGCACGATCCACAGTTCGGCCGCGATGGCGATGGCAACCACGGCCAGGGCTGCAAGCCAGCAGGACAAAGCGCCATGTTTTTGGGTTGGTAGATCGTCCATGCCTCCTCCTTTTTCTCATCGCCGCCCCTGGCGGGGCCGGGCACCATTTCCCGGCCGTCGCCGTCTCTCGCCTCGGGAGGATGGCGCTCCCGCCGGGGGCGACGATGCTCCCCCGAAAATCAGGCAGCTTCTTCTTCGGGCGTTTCCACGATCATAAGGTCGATGGAGACGCCCTTCGCTCGGTCTTCGTCCGAAATCTCGGCGTCATCCAAATCGCCGGAGAGCCCCGAGCAGTTGCCGTAGA
>Ga0326727_10002102_pt1 | contig 70150 bp, 69 predicted proteins | sample MB2enrmetagenome_FD_207643 | JGI IMG/M metagenome (GOLD analysis project Ga0326727, IMG submission 207643) | Lab enriched peat soil microbial communities from McLean, Ithaca, NY, United States - MB29MY | ecosystem: Environmental > Terrestrial > Soil > Wetlands > Peat | place: USA: New York...
AATCGACCTCTTTCGCCGCTGCCGCCGCGGGCTGACCTGCGAAATCGTCAGCCACGAGCCGATGGCGGTTGCGCCTTTGGAAGACTAGGGTGCATCTCTCACAGGCCGCTGGGAATTGTAGCGCCGGTCTCCACAGGCTGCGGAAAAATTCGCCGGGGTACGGTCTTGTATCAGGGCACGAGCGGGGAACCCACCCAGTGGGTGGGTCGCGTGCCGATAAAGCTCCCAAAATGAGTGGGGGCTTTAGCCCCTGCGGGACCGACTGCGGCGAAATTGCCTCGTTCAATGAGTTTTTCCGCAGTCTGTCCAGACCATCCATCGAGGCCGCCAACCCGCCGATTCTCGTTTCTCGCGCCTGATGTGAGAAATTCGGCCGCCCCGTCGCTCCCTACCGGCTCATTCCTCTATTTCATAGCTGAATTCTTCGATGACGGGATTGGTAAGCACATCGCGCGCGATCTTCTCAACCTGCGCCTTTGCGGCCTCCGGCGTCAGATCCCCGGCAAGGGAAAGCTGAAAGTACTTGCCCTGCCGCACCGCCGTAACCCCGGCAAAGCCGATCTTGCGCAACGCGTTCTGGATGGTTTGGCCCTGGGGGTCCAGGACCGATGTCTTCAGCGTGACATAGACATGCGCCTTCATCATCCGTGATTATAGTAGTTCGGGAGCAACTCCAGCGGCTGCCGGTGATGTCCTAACTTGGCTTTGCTTTGAAAGGGCACGGCTTTACATGTTGCGGAAAAACTCAATGCCAGCTGCGGTTTTGAAAGGGCACGAGCGGGGAACCCACCCAGTGGGTGGGTCGCGTGCCGCTAAGACCTTTGAATTGAGTCCGGGGCTTTAGCCCCTGAGGGACGGCAACGCAAAATTGGGACACTGCCATCGCTGCCGGGGCACGGTTTTTCCCAAAGGCCGGAACCAATCGTTTTATCCGAAATCAATTTCCCCAAGCCTGAGAAAGAGGACGAAATGGTCAACTACCTTGAACTGCCCGTGGGCGATCGCTGCCCTGAGATCTTCCGCTGCGTCATCGAGATTCCCCAAGACGGAGTGCAGAAGTTCGAGTACGACAAGCAGCTCCATGTCTTCAAGCTCGACCGCAACCTGCACTCGCCGGTCCACTACCCCGGCGACTACGGCTTCATCCCCTCATCCCTGAGCGACGACGGCGACCCGCTCGATGTGCTGGTGCTGGTTCCCAGCCCCAGCTTTCCCGGTTGCGTGCAGGAGGTGCGCCCCATCGGCCTGATGGAGATGCTCGACCAGGGCGTGCTCGACGAAAAGGTGCTGGCCGTGGGAAAAAACAATCCCCGCTACGCCAACGTGTGGAATTACACCGACATCTATCCGCACCTGCTCAAGGAGATCACTCACTTCTTCTCCATTTACAAGGACCTCGAGGGCAAGCGCGTTGAAGTGAAGGGCTGGCGCGACGCGGCCTACGCGCGCGACCGCGTCACTCGGGCGGTGAAGCTGTTCGCAGACGGCAAAGCGGCCAGGAATCCCGAGTCCGGGAAGAAACCGAAGGGGTGAAATCGTCCGGGGGCACAGTTTCTGTGTGAATCTGCACAGTTTCCGTATGGATCTGTACAGTTTCTGTACGGAAAACTGTGGAGCGACTGGCTCCAAATTATTGATTCTGTTGGAGAGGATCACCGCTGCACCGCTTTTGTGTGCTTTTTGAAAAAAACGGCCCAGGGTGCACGAGCCTGCGAGGGATTGGCCGACGAGGCGGGCCATGCCGGCGACTGAGGGGTTGCTGCTGTTCATGCTCCTAACCCCATCCTTTCCTATTTAGGATTGTGCGCCGGAAGGGCGTAATTATCTGCAAAAGGCAGCGGAGTTGGCGGAGCTAGCGGGGTTAGCGGAGTTAGGGCCGGCGCCTCAAGCTCCCGTAGGTAGCGCTTGATGTTAGCCCAGGGTGAAACCCTGGGAACCCGGCCATTTCCCCCGAAAAACAAAGAACGCGGCGCAGCCGCGATCAGAGCGCAGCGATGAGCCTGTTGCCGTCCGGCTCGTGAGAAGTACGGGCCGGGCTCGATAACCGGCACGGCGACGCGGCGCCCACCGGGACCCCAACTCAGCGAAGGCATCGCTGGACCGAAAGGCGTCTCCGAAGACTGATCTGCCTACGACACTTGTCGCCAAAATGCCGCTAAACGCGTTAGCGCTGGACTCGGATTTGAGTTGCTGTCCTGATATCGGAGAGCTGGACGTTGCGAGTCGCAAGGTGGTTTCTTAGTTCATTGAACACGGGTGCGGATTGCTGATTATCTGAGATTGTCAGCACAAGAGCAAACGGTACTCCCGCTGCGGGAAACGCTTCCTCTGATCGAGCTAAGCCTTCAAGGCACAGTCGCCAGTTAGACGACTTCCCGATGCCGCGAGGAAACCTTCCGCGGTATGCCTTTATAGGCCACCACTTCAACCCGTGTCGGATCAACTCGTATTCGAATGGTGCGTCCTCGTTGACCTCAGGTAAGAATGCCTGTGCCACCCTTCCCGTGAATTTTCCTTCGTGTTCCTGTCTCAGGTGTGCATCCACGTTGATTCGGACGAATTCGGCGCCGAATTCTCTATTGAGTATTGGCCGGTAGACAAGAGTCATGCGGACCTCGCCTCTGCATGCACCTGTGGTTACGTTGACGAGGCTTCGCGGCCACGCGAAGTCGAATTGCAGCTCCCTGCGCGCATGCAGGGTGTCCGAAAAAACCAGCGTGATTGTGTGATCCTCCGTCTCAAGCATTGCTTCGCTCGACTTCGGGACCCCAAATCCTGCAAATTGGCGTGCAATTTCTGCCAGGGCGGGATCGTTCAATGGTTTTGGGAGTTCGCAGCCTTGAATCAGCATTGCGACCAGCATTTCTCGAGTGAGCGGGGACGCAACTCTGGTTTCGAGCATGGCGAGGGCTTTCGCGATAAGGGGAGCGGCGTAGCTTGTGCCTTGGCCTGAGATGACCTGGCCTGCAGCGCCCCAAGAAAGTAAGCCGCTGTTGGTTCTTGAGTCTGGAAGCGAGCCGCCGCAATGGGCCACGTCTGGCTTGACGCCAACGCGGAGACCTGGACCGCGCCGCGTATATGCGGCCGGCGCGTTTTCGACGCGTCCTGCACAGCCGGGCGCGTTGAGGGCTCCTGCCGCAATCGATCTGCTGCTCTCGCATGGTTGGTAGATGGTGTCCTGGTTAGTCCTTGAGGCGAGTTGCTTGATTGCGGCTTGCGGATCGGCAGGCCATTCCGGCCGGAATTCGCCAGGACGTAGGTTTCCGGCCGAAATTACGAACAGGGCGTCGTGCTTGTCCGCGATTTGGTCAAGGAGGCTCGCAACAATGCCGTATCCGTCAGCCTGAACGGGCTCTGGGATGTTCAAGCTCATGTTGAAGATTCGAACGCCGTGATCCCGCTTCGCGGTTTCGACCCCGTTTTCCAGCTCCAGGAGGAAATCGACAATTCCCCTCGGGTAGTAGGCACTATATGCGGAGCTCAGATCAGGGTCGGGTAGTATACCCACGTCGAACAGGTTGCATCCGTCTGGCTCGCTGCAAATTGATGGGCCATTCAAAGTTCGCGCGCCGACAAGCAGCCCCCCTATGAACGAGCCGTGATCGCGTTTTAGGTGGCCGGGGGCGATGATCGTGTGTTCGCCAAGCGACCAAGAGGCGAGATGACCGCCCATTCCGCCATCTACAATCCCGATTCTCGGATATTCAAAGCCTGTTTCTCTTTGGGGAACTGACACACGTTCTTGAGGGGCCGCGGATGCTTGAATCCGTGTTGCCTCAATAATCGGCGGCAGAGAAACGCGGCGCACGTAAGGGTGGCTGTCGAGCAGGGAGAGGAGTTTGGAGTGATCCTCCCGCGATACTTCATCATTGTTGTCAGCCAGATTCGGCCCGCGTGGCCGTAGGGCAACGATGGCGGATGGTCTGCGATTCCCTAGGTGGTCCACGTCGACCGGAAATGTCTCAAGTGATAGCCCCCTTTCCTTTGCGAGCGCGACGATCCCGTTTGTCACGCGTTGGATGTGGTCCAAGACCATTTCGGGGAGGAATGTTGGCGGGGGAGCGAAGAGCTCCACAAAATATGCGCCTGAGGTGCGCGGGTCGCTCAGCCAGTGAATTGCCTCTTCTAGCGAGAACTGGCGCTTGTCGGATGCAGTTGGAATCTCGATCGTTTCGATTGCTCCGACTTCGCTCCTTTGATCCGATGGTGCGATGTAGATCTTCCCGGTCTTGCTGCTCGTCTTTCGAGTCGTCTGGGGCTCCGCGGCTTTTATCTCGTCGCCCACCTCAGCCATGTCTTCAAGAGTCACGCGGTAATACAACTCGCCGAGGCTGGAGACCCCGATGCAGGGGCGCTTTGCCGGAGGAAAGAGGGCGCGATTGGGACGATGGCTCTTCGCCAATGCCTCGCGCCGAAGGTTGACCTTAACAACCCCGGCTCCTAGGCCGGACTGTTCAATTGTCGTGGCGATTGATTGCACCTGTTGGGACAGCTTGTCGCGGTGATCAACAAACTCTTTGTCGTGGTCTTGGAAGAAGTCCTTTGAAGGCCCCACTCTCCCTGGTTCGGGCGTAACGAAAAAGTCTCGAGTGTTTAGGATTACTTGGACAGGGTTATTCGGCATTGGCCATCGTCCTTTCCATTGAATTGTCCGCTTTCAGCCAGCGGCTGATTGTAGCTTGGTCCTTGCCCAGGACGGTACCGACTTCTTGTTGTGTCAGTCCAATCTCCGGGCTCGACATTATGTTTCTGACAATCTCTTGGGGAGGTGCAGTAACCAGCTTGATTCGGTGTTTCGGGCCTGCGGTAGCATTGGTCATTGCGTATGCACGCAGGGCATCGATCAATGTGAAATCGCCTTTTGAGTGGATCGTTGTATAGCGTTTTAGGCTGCGGACCAAGGCTTCGAGGTCACTCCCAGTCGAGCCATCTGTGATCCATGACAGGAAGCGAAGCGTCGCGGAGTCGACGGGCAAAGGTGTAAGGTAACGTTCGAGTATAAGTTCTCGCTCCCTGCGTTCCGGGACTGGGACCTGTATACGAACTTCGAACCTTCTCCAAACCGCCGGGTCCAATAGCCCTTCGTGGTTCGTTATCGCCAGTGTGAACCCAGAGGCAGTTCTCTTATCGATATTCTGCAAGAGGGTGTTAACCACCCGTTTGATTTCGCCGACCTCTTGCGGGTCGTCGCGCAGTTTTGCGAGTGCGTCGAATTCGTCCAGTAACAGCAGGCATCGATACCGATCCGCGAAATCGAAAAGGATCCCGATGTTGCGTGCTGTTGTACCTAGGAACGAGCTGATCAGCCCGTCGAGTCTGGCGAGAACGACGGGCAGCCCGAGCCGGTCGCCGATGTAGTATGCGAGCCTTGTCTTGCCGGTGCCCGGGTCCCCAAACAGCATGCAGGTTCGGGGCGGAGCAGCGCCAATGGCCTGCAGTTGCTCAACGTGTGACCATTCCTCGATGATCCGCTCGACCGCCTCCTCAAGGTTCAGCGGGAGCACCGGGGAGATTGGGTTCTCCGTAGGGTAGCGGATCTCGCAAAGGGGTGCCGAAGTCTCCCTATCGACCGGTGGCGTAACCCTGGAATTTAGGATCTCGCCTGGGAAGGCCCCGGCCGATTGAACTAGTTTGCTCGGCTTCAGCATCGACTCTGATTCGTCAGGCTTCATTAACTGCTCCAAGGCTTCAGCTTCTCGGAGTTCCCCCTCATTTCGAAGCGCCTTGACAAGTCGCTCTACTTGGTATTTGAAGGCTGGACCGGACGTGCCAAGCCCTATGCGAGACATGGTCCTTATTATGCGTAGAGATTCAGTTTTCATGTCAGTTCTTGTGGAAGTGATGCGTATTCTCTCAATTATTATGCATCAGATTCAAAGCAGCATGCAAGGGAAAACTTGCCGGCGAGAACGTTATTCTGTCGAATTGGTCGCCTTCGATGCGTGGGACGGCCCGTCCAAGGGCGGATGGAAAAGGACTCGTAGGCTAGGAGAGCGAACGAGCCTATTCGACTGCTCCGGAAGCGTTCAAAGAGTTGGTAATGCGAGTCGGCCAGCGTAGACGAATCCGCTGACCCGGCCTTTGCATCCAGTTTGCCTCTCCCGAGGCACGATCTTTCCGTGCGAGGTTCCTTGGATGCGATTTCGTGATTCGCTTCAGGCGGTGTCTGACGGATCGAATCGGTGCAGATTTGTGAAGGCGGAGCATCCCGCCGGGGCTGAAGTCCGCACTCATTGGGGGAGCTTTGCGGCAGTCAGGGCTAGAGCCCTGACCTACCGGTCGTGCCCTGATACAAGGCAACGCCCCATGCGTTTTTCGGCGGCCTGCCTTATCCCTCGGCCTCGGGCGCAGGTTGCGCCGGGCGCACCGGCTCGGGCGCGGGGCGCCAGCCTCCGGTTGTGATCCAGTAAAACACCGGGCCGAGAAGCGCGATGACTGTTGCGAACAGCAACGCTGAGACGTTGCCGAATGCGGTATTCGGGTCGCCCAGCTTTTCGCTGCGCGAAGCCCACAGAGCGTAGCCGATGAGCGAAGCCGGTCCCACGCCCAGCATGACGGCCGAGACGAAGTTGCCGGCAGTGAACGGCCGCTTGAGCAAGGGCTCGCGAACGCGCAACACCACCAGCGCCACAAACTCCAGCAGCAGGCTTGATCCGTAGAGAATGAGGTCGATGGAGATGAGCCGCTCAAACGGCAGTTGCAGCGCCAGCGCCCAGGCCACGCCGCAGGCCAGCACGCTCACCCAGGGCACGCCGCGGCGGTTGCGCCTGGCCAGTACGCGGGGCAACATTCCGTCCTGGGCCATGGCAATCGGGAGGCGGGTGTAACTCATCATCAGCGCGTTGAACATGCCCACGCCGCAAACGACGCCGCCGGCCACGATGGCCAGCACCAGAACCTGCCCTCCAAGCGAACGGGCTGCAAGGGCCCAAGAACCGGTGGTGAAACCCGCGGGCGACAACCCGCCAAACGCCATTGCGGCCAGCGGGAGAACGTAGGTGAATGCCGTCAGGATGGCCGCGGCGATCATGGCGCGCGGATAGTTGCGCTGGGGATTGTCAACCTCTCGCGCCACCGTGGAAGCGTTGTCCCAGCCCATGTAGTTCCACATGGCCACCAGCAGCGCCGTGGAGATGCCCGCGCCCGCGGCCGGCCTTCCCCAGGCAATGGCGGGATGCACCGCGATGCCATGCCAGAGGCCGAGAACGACGAAGACGGCGAAGGGCGCCAGCAGCAGCGCGCCCAGCTTGACTGAGTCGTCACCCACCGCCGGCGCGCCGCGCAGGTTCCACGCGCAACAGAGCGCTACCACCGCGAGCTTCCAGGCGTAGGCGCGCCAATCCGCAGTGAGCGACGGCGCCAGCGCGCCCAGGTAGAGCGCGAAGATTGAAGGGTAGAGCGCCATGTCGAAGATACTGGCGGTGAGCGACAGCCAGCTTTCCTGGTAGCCCCAGAAAGGCCCCATCGCGCGGCGCACCCACACGTAGAATCCGCCCTCGGCAGGGATGGCCGCGGCCAGTTCGCCGATCATCAGCGCGGTGGGAAGGCTCCACACCAGCGGCAGCAGCAGCAGGATCAGGATGGCCCTGCCGAATCCCGCGCCGCCAAGAATGTCTTCGATGCCGTAAGGCCCGCCCGAGACCATGAAGTAGGTGGCTGCGATGAGCGGCAGCATCCTTATGGCGCGCCGCGCGGGCTGGGGACGGTGGAACACAATGTGAATCTAACAACAATTGATGGGCCCATGGAGAGAAAAATGACCCCCGGCGCAGAATTATTTCGCCTCGGTCGCCAACCGTGCCGCCGGGGTAAAACAGGGAAGCCCCGCATTCCGGTATAATCGCTCTGAAAGAGCCGGAGAGATGGCCGAGTGGCTGAAGGCGGCGGTTTGCTAAACCGTTGTACGGTCAAAAGCTGTACCGGGGGTTCGAATCCCCCTCTCTCCGCCAGATATCTTTCTACATAACTGATTCCATTAGAAAAATGCAAATAATCATATAAAAATCAATGAGTTCTATTACAGTCCATTCCGTGCGTTCTGTCTATTTTGTCTAGCCTGTGCGACCATGCAAGGCCGTTTTGTATGAACATGACCACCGCGTATGAACATGGAACCGGGAAGGATGGTATCAGAGTGTGGCATGCAAGGATTGACATCCAATCTGATCGTGATATTCTGCACAAGCTATGACTCCCGGCATGTATGAGCTAAAGGGAGTCAACCGACCGCCCTGGTCGGTATGGCGCTAAGGTATAGAGCCCGCCGCGTGAGGCCGTTAGAAGCCGGTCCAGATTCCAGATTGAAAGAAGGACGAATGGGAATGCTCATGAGCATCAATCCCAGCGGTGACGCGCGCGATCTTCCGGCGAGGATCGAGCAAACGGCTGGGGCATTGAAGGTCCACGAGACGGCTACCCTTATTGGGGTCAGCCGTTCGTATATGTATCAGCAACTACTGTCCGGAGCCATACCGTACTACCGGCTTCCGAGCGGGGCGATCCGAATCGACCCGGCACGACTAGCGCAGTGGCTCCGTGATCACGAGATCGGCGCCGATGAATCGACGCATCGGAGGGCAGCATGAAGCTCACTGATGTGGAGATTTTTATCCGGCGGTTCGTTGTTCTACCTGAGCCAGCGTACCTCCCAGTCGCGCTCTGGGTCGTGGCAACCTACTGCCCGGACGCATTCGATTGTCTGCCCTACCTGGGCATCCAATCACCAGTGAAGAGGAGCGGCAAAACTCGTCTGCTCGAAGTGCTCGAACTACTATGTCGGCGCCCATGGCGCGGGACATTCGTCACAGCGCCGACGTTGTTTCGGATGATGCTCACACAGCCCACCCTTCTCCTCGACGAGGTGGAGGCTCTCAAGCGGGCAAGGTCCGAATCCGCCATGGCGGTCACATCGGTCCTGAACGCAGGACATCGCAAAGGAGCGACCGTTCCTCGTTGCGAAGGAGCCGGTGTGGTTTTTTACCCAGTGTACTGTCCCAAGGCATTCGCGACCATTCACGAGTTGCCAGATACCCTTCAAGATCGCACCATCGTTGTGAAAATGGAGCGGAAGCAGAGCGGGCAAGGTGTTGAGCGCTTTCTCTTCTCAACAGCCCGCCTTCAGGCATCACCGATCGCAAACTCGATGGAGCAATGGGCAAAGGCGAACGAGACCGCAGTCCAATTAGACTATGCGGCGCTGCCTGACATTCAGTTCCTTTCTGATCGCGATGCTGATCTTTGGCGCCCTCTATTCGCGCTCTGTGATCTGCTAGCGCCAGAGCGCATGGACGAGATGAAGTGGTGCGCACGCAAGTTGACGACGAATAAGGAAGGCGCTGACGCAGATCAGGGCGTGACGCTGCTTCAGTCGATCCGGTCGGTATGGCCGAAGGGCGAGTCGTCCATTCCGACGACCGATCTCCTTGCGAGGCTTGGGAAGCTCCAGGAATGGAAATCGGTCGAGATTACACCCCGACTGCTCGGTAACTGGCTACGTCCGTTTGGGGTGTCGCCGAGACAAATTCGTGTCGGCGAGACGACCTGCAAGGGTTACGTGCGGGAGTCGTTTCGGATCGCATGGGATCGTTTTCTCGGCGCAGAGGAAACAGACGATGCAGACGAGATACTGGAGGCAGCGTGATGTTTCCCATGTTTCCCATGTTTCCTACGAGTCGGTGCAGCATGACTCGACATCCAGAGGCGCGGCCAGGTCCGCGCCTTCTGCACTTCCAACCCCGGCGGCAGACTCCTCAGCAGCAGGTCGCCGGGCAGTTCACAGAGCGCCTCGCCGACATCGAGAATTTCGTGATTCTGGCTTCGTGATTCTGGCGCAGACCAAGGACGGGAAGATCGCCTTCTTCCCCTGTATGGGCGCTGATCCCGGCGTCGCGCTGTTCATTGACGTGTGTAAGGCGAAGCTAGTGGAGCACGCCACGGAACGGATTACCGAGCGAACTAGCGAGCCCGGCCTCGTCGGGTGAGTTCGCTTTGGCGGCGACAACTGATAGCGGCAGAATGGAGTCAGCTACGTGATTGGCCTGAGCGGTCGTTATCTCGCCGGTGTGAGGGTATTGACGTCAAGTGTTTATATAGATTTGCGTAATCCTGGTGATTCATTACTTGAAATGACCAAACACCGGAGCAGATCGGCTTCAGGTCTCCAGCAGGACAACCTGAACGAGGTCTGGGTCAGTCGTGGAGACGAATTCAACACGTAGTGATTCTTAACATGGAACTTCCTACATGCAGCCGCTGCGCCGGGAGCGCAGCCGGATGCACCAGTACGAAGAGGAAGTGAAACAGAAATGTAGCTTCCGTACTGAATGCGGAAGTTCCCCTGCGGGGACTCCCGGAGAATTCAGAGCGGTATTGGCAAATGCCTGGCGTTCAACACCCAGAACAACAAACATATCGCAGGGCTGGCGCGTGACGCGCAGCCCCTGAGGGAGCATTGATGGCAAGACCGAAGAAGGACATCTCTCAATACCTTGGAAAGAGGATCGAAGGAACAATGGTAACCGTAATCCGCGAGGCGGGACGAGACTCGCGGGGATGTATCTGTGTAATAGGGCTTTGCGACTGTGGCATAAAGCGTCGAATGGTTCTAGCGGATTTGCTTTCTGGGCACACCGTAAGCTGTGGCTGCAGGAAGCACGAGAACCATGTCCAGTTCATCCAGCGAGAGGTCGACAAGCTGACCCTCCAAGACCTGCACGACTGCTTTTTGAGCACTGTCGATAGTAGTGCGACTAAGCCCGACCTCTCACGAAGAGTGATCACCAGTGCGTTCATCCGCCATCGGGATTCTCTTAAGGCGCGGCTGGATAACGATCTGGCAGGTCTGCGCAATAGGGTACTGGACAATCGGCCATTCGCGGACATTGCGAAGGAATTCAATCTACACCCTGCCGAGGTTGCCTGGCTGGCGAAGCATGTGATCAGGCCAGAGGAGCAGGGACGGCGCGAGAGAAGGGAAAATGCGCTGCTCGTAATCAGGCAGACCAAAAGCCGGCGGAATCACGAGAGAGAAGACATCCTGGCAGACCAACGCTGGCGGCAGAAACAACGCGTTCGTATACCGAAGCTGGATTACGAGGGGTGGTTGCGAGCAGAACAGCTGAAAGTGGACATCTTCTCGAAGAATGAGTTGCATGATCCGCGGACGAAAGCAAGTCAGAAAGCCCGGCAAGATCCGTCAAGTCTTGATTCGGCCTGGAGATGGATGCGCGAAGAATCTCCGCACCAGAAGCTGAACTCCGACGAGCTAGGCTTGCTTAAATGGTTCCGCGAGGCCGGCGACCGCACGTTCCAGTGGAGACGCGAACAGCGTCGTGCCCGCGTAACGGTGAAGTCCGCCAAACCGGCCAGGACGTCGGATGCAGAGTCAGTGCTTGTGGAATACGATGCTGCGGCCTAACTCGGGAAGCTTGAAGCACAACCCACAGCACTCGCAGTCGCCAGGGCCTGCGAAAAAGCTTGATGCCGGAATGACTCACAGAGAGCCGCGAGGATCTCTTCGCCGGGAGAAACAAAAGCAGATGTTCCCCCGGAGCTTACCTATCTGCTACGAAAGGAATAGGCCATGAATCCGATAGACACAAAGGGACGTTTGCGGAAGATCCATGAGCAGGAACAACAGCTTCGCCTGATGACGCCGGAGGCCCGAGCCGCTCATGACAAGCAACAGCTCAACAAGTCTCTCGCTTGGAGCCAGTTTTTAAGCCGAGTTCGTGGCCCTGGCAAACCTCAGCGTGGTGACGATGTTTACCCACCCTGGAGCCTCTCAGACGATCCGACGCTCGCGTTGCTGCCTGGGGAAGAATTCCCCCGTAATCCCTGGAACGTCACGCCTCGTCCCCTCAGCACCGAACAGCAGCCGAGTGCTGCTGCTCCTGATTAGAAATGTCTTCGGGCGATAACCCACTGAATCGGTGAATGAGCGAGCAATGAACCGGCCAGCTTACAGACAACGCTATCCAGCCGTTAAGACCGAGTAGCTCCCGGCGCTGGTTTGCCGCGGTTCCCTAAAGTCGAAATACTGGCCGGTATGACTATCGAAGCCCAACCTTCAGGGGCCCAACACGCGAGCCGGAAAATGGTTTGGCAATGGAGAGACCAGGTGATCATGGAGAGCTGATGGGGTGACTCGTTGTTTCGAGCCCACCCCTAGTTAATTCTGATCTCTACGGTCAACCAATCTCAATTCACGGTAACAGGGAAGACTCTCAAGTCTGTGTGGTAACACTCTGCCTGTACCTCGCATTGAGTGTGCAAGCTAACTCAAAGGAGTAATGACCGTGTCTGACTCTATCAATGCTGCCGTCAGCGCTTACACTGAAACGAAGTCAATCTGGTCTCGTGTCAAAGAGACCGTGTCTAATACCACTGCATCTGCAGTTAAGACTGCAGATGCATGGACATTCAACAAGGCTTTGCCTGCTGTTGGCTATGGCATTGAGTGGGCCATTGCGCACGCTGATCAAGCATGCGGCGCTGCTGTCAGGAAGGAAGTGGAGCTTCTTCAGAAGTATCCCAACTTCACCATGTTGGTGTCGCAGTCGACCGTATTCCGTATGGCAGCGGCTGAGCACTATAAGAACACGACAGGCAAGAACACCACCTCTGCATCTGAAGTTGTATCTACGACATTGTAAGTAACTTGGTCACAAACCACGCCCTCGGTGCGCCGAGGGTATTTTTGTGCCCATCAGTCAGTCTCACTGAATGGCCCAGTCGGGTGACCGCCCAACTGGGCCTTGTTGTCTACTAACGCTGTTCAACCGTAGGGGTATGCCCCGAAGGAGAATTGACCGTGAACAACCATTCGAGAAAAACCTTTCATGTTGTCTCTGAGGACGGCGTTCGCCGTCTTCGCGTGGCCTTCAACCCGGCCGTGCATTGCAAGTTCAATCCCAATAATACGTTTCACCCGATCTGGGAGACGTCGAACTTCCTCGACACCTTCCTGCCGGATGGGGCGACTTACGGGGAGATGTCCATTTTCACGGAGTCTGCAAATACGCTTCTGGACGGGGTCCAGGCATTCGAAGCGATCGGGAAGCGCGGGTATTATTCCGACGAACTACCAGTCAAGCAGATCCATCACGCGATCTTTGGAGACTGGGTTGACCATGGCTCCATAGTGATGGTGCCTGTCAACTGCGGCGTCGGCAAACTTGAGGATCTTGGAGTGAATCTGGTGATGAACTCCGAGGCCGACAAGTTGAAAATCCGGAAGTATTTTCGTCGCATACGTGCTCACCACGAGTGGGCTGTCGGCGGCACCGTCAGTCCGGGTTATGCCACCAAGTTAGGCGAGGTTCTCAGCGGCCATGTTGGCGGTCAGACGTTCGACATTCTCCACGTTGACCTGGAGCAGTTCGATGAACGCAATAGGGCTTTGATGGACGGTATTCACCTCGTTGACGTCAACCTCCTGCACCGGCTTGGCGAGATCACCGATTGCGCCAAGCTGAAGAACATGCAGGTGGGCGACGCCTTTAAGGGGACGATGTTCTCGCGTCTTGGCATGGGGAAGGGATTCTTTCATGTTTTGGAGCTGCCCCGCTTCGGCATGATCATTTACGGCCCGAAGAAGCAGATGCGTTTCGACAAGCTCTTCTTTGGCAGTCTAGGCGATGTCAAGGGCGGACCAGCACGAACCTGCGTTCAATCAATGGCGGCATTCATCTCAGACCGGTCCACGCACCTCTGGGTTGATCTGGCTCGCCTGTTCATCCATGAGGTTATGGAAGCGCTGAAGAGCGAGGGAGGTCTGCGCCGCATGGTCCTGACCAATATTGATTCTGTTACGATGCGTGGCGCGGACAACGAGACCGAAGCCTGGGTGCTGGTTGAAGCCCTCCGGCATGGCGTGCCGATCCTTAAGAATCCCGGGCTGTTCAGGCGCGCTACGCAACTATTGTTGACGCAGGTGCTCGACTGCGAGCGCGGCCGAATTCCATTTGGCCCCGACGCTCACCGGTTTAATCTGCAGCCCGACTTCAGTGCATTCGATTTGGAAACTGGCGCCGTCGACTACCGCAACTCCGTCATCCCTGAAAACGCTGTCGTTTGCATGGATGCGGATATCGGTCCATTCGCGATGTACCGTCAGCCGCTTGGGAACGCCAAGGAGGCAGTCGTAGCCACCAATATCCACGATCGTCGCTTCCGCCGCTATTGTGGACGCGATCGTGTCATTCTCGGCGTCTCCGCCCTCGAACAGCTGAAGACCATGGGCGGTGCCGATTTCGACGATGCCGTCATCGGCACCAGCAATCTGAACTGGGTCGAGGTTATCGCAAGAGCGGAATATCCCGTTACCCCACTACCTGTGATCGACCAGGCTGGGCTCGTCGAAGTGCCAGAGCGGGAGAATATCTATCGCACTGGCGGTACGGCGGTCTTGAACGGCCGGACCGTCCACTTCGAGGGAACAACCAAGAAGCGGAAGTATCCCTGCGTGTGGTCTATGGTGGATTACTTCGAGGCGGCTTCCAAAGCGACCGAGCAGCAGTTTACCATCGGTCCGATCGATAACATGTGCCGGCTATTGTTCCTGCTGTCCGGCGTTCACAAACAGAACATGCTGCGCAACCTGGCAAACCGAGTCGAGCGTGCTACAGATGCGACAGAGAAGGTCAAACTGCAAAAGGCCCTTAACGCCCTGTCAGCATTCCCCGAACATCCGGAGCGCAAGGTGCTGTCGAACGAGGAGGCGTTTATCGATGCCATTAAGATGGGCAAGGGTGACGCGGCTGCGCTGCAGCTTCTGGTGGCGGAGCTCTCCGATCTGGCCTCGACCGTGCCGGTTTATCCCGAATGCTGGACCTGGCTAGGCCGGCTCAAGGATGTCAACGGTGATCCCATCGGGCGCATTCCTGCGGCTCGGAGGGAGACCCAGGACTACGTCGTGGCGCCCAGCCTGATCTGCGAAACCCTGAACGAGATCCGCGGCGAGCGTGATCTGCTTCTGGATGCGCTCAAGGAGTTCGAGTGGACCATGGTGGATCGTGTCCCGATGACTTTGAACCGTAAATTCCCGAGGGACAGAGGAATCAGTGACGAAGCGTTCGAGCTTCGGTCTCAGTGGCGTAAATGGTGGGAGCCGATCCTGACTGGTCAGTGTCAGATACTGCCGGACGACGCCAGAAAGATCCTCATTGACGGCGGTGAACTTATCCTCACTTCCGGCGAGCGGGTCAAGATCGACGGCGTCCGCAAGATGTTCTACGAGTCGAAGGATCCCGACATCCGGCTGCATGAAGCAGTCGAGATTGCCCGGCAGACCTATCGAACCCGTTATCCCACAGCCGCGAAGGACGCTCACGGTAACCGCCGTGGGTTTCCTGATGGGTTGCTTTGGACGAACACCGTTGGCCTCTATTACATTGAGGCTCTTAAAGAAGCCGGCCTAACTGGACTGTACGCGCCGGTGCGCTTCGATCGTCATGCACGTCATCTGTGCAAGGGCAGGGTGGAAATCGTCGTCAAGTGCGGGATTGCTGTCCGAGCGTGCGACGGCTTCATCATTGGCGAGGTAATCTGTCATGAAGAACCGCCTGATGGTGAGTACTTCATGTCGGATGGCATGATTTGCATCCAGCAACCGTCACAGGAACTTCTGCAAGGTATCGATGATACCAATGAGGAGTTTCTGAACCCAGTGTCAGACACGTTCGACGCACTAGTCTAAATCAGACGCACCTATCAGCTTGTCAGCTTCTAAAGCGGCATGTACCTTCCTGCGGTGGCATATCTCAATAAGTCCCCGCAAAACCCGGCATAGAGCAGCTTCATGGCGCCATAGGCCCTAGTGACTTAGCCCTGGGTGTCTGGATGTCTGGAACTGCTTGCCTAACTGTGCAGTACGCCGAGACGGTTCCCGTCGCGGCACGCGGTGGGGGATATTTGCTCCGCAAAGCCTTCGGCTTTGCTGCGCCCTTGTGAAGCGAGGAGCCATGAAAGCCCTTGCTCGTGCTGTTGCTCGCCTGACGAGATCCACACGCAGCCCAAGCAGCCCAATAGGATGGCATGAAGTCAGGGGCTCGGAATTTAGCATCGGGGACGGTCAACTCCGGGCCCGAGCCCCTCGCGCGCACGCGAGATGAATTTTGTGCACCGAACGAAGGCACCTGGTCTTTTAGACAATCCCGACCCATAAAGTGAAATCCTTTAACTCAAGGAGAAACGTTATGCCAAATCTTGGTGAAGGGAGAACCATAGCCCAAAAATCCTCTTTGCCACGCGATCTGTCCAGACGCGGATCTGACCTCGACCGGCTAATTACCATCGCCGGCGATGCCGCAGCTGAAGGCACATTTGGTGCCGCAGATACCGTGGCCGTGACCCGCAGCGTGATTCGCAGACTCTGCCCGGATTATCGGCCTAGCAAAGCTTGTCACATTGACGTGCTGTGCGGTAGTGGCGAAGACAGCGGTCAGCCGTTTCGTACTGGCTGCGGCAAATGTCTGGTTGGGCAGTTCACCGCCGCGGGCAAGTTCCTCGGTGATGTCATTCCAACGTCGGCGCTCGTTAGTGCACGGCAATGAACCAATAACCACGTATGTGCCGCGCCAGCACAAATCTTTCAAATCGGGCACTTCCGGGTACTTAGTGGATAGGGGCCTCTTATCGGGACTGCCGCAGAAGAAGTAACTCGCGTGGATGAAGTTCTACTTATTGCGAAAGCTACGCCCCGTGTACTTCACACACTGAATCTTGGGGTTGATCGATTTGCTCCGCGTCTAGCGGTCGTCACCGGCAGCCTGACCAAGTAACCAGGCAAGTTACTTTGGTTTGCATGGTCCCGACCGCGCTGTAAAAGTGCGGTCGGGAAAATGCAGTGAAAAGAGCGGAATGAGCAGTACCTCGACCAAGCACAATGAGTTATTTAACACTTTCCGGCCCTTTTGGGGCCGAAAGTCGGATTTGAGGCTCGCTCTAGTATAGGGATTCTCCGTAAGGATTCCGCAAAGGGCGAGTTACTGAACACTTTTCTGCGTTGATTTCGGCTTCTCCTGGCTAGCTTTGGCTGGCCGGCCAGCATGGTGTCAACTGGTTTCAAGGAGCAGTACGCATGTCTGGGATTCGTAGTGTCAATAGCAGGGACAGCCGCCGCAAGCTGCGGCGCTGGGGGTTCTCAGCCGTATTCAACAAGACCGAAGGCGGCAGCGTGGGCAAAAACATGCCCGGCGTCGTCTATGGCGATTACACCGAGGCGCAGTCGGTAGCCGCCCGCCTCGTGGCCATATTCAAGGAGAAGAATCCTGAGGTTGATGTCGAGGTCCGGCCGATTCCGTATGAGACCGTTTCGATCGAGACCAAGCGCCAGTTTGAGGGCCTGAATGATCAGGCCAGCCTGGTGACCAAGGCCGCATTCATTCTGGCCGATAAGTACCGGCTTTCAGTGGGCATTATCGACAAGGATGTCGCTCAGATCGTGAACGAAGCCGTCGAGGAAGCTCGGGAGTCTTTGTTCCCGAGGCTGCAGCAGGCCCAGGAGAAGATGCGGGCCTTGAAAGAGAGCGTGAACAGCAAAGCGCCGGCCACCGAGGAGCCCGTACCCGCCGAGCCGGAGGTCAAGGATCGGAAGCGCGGCATTGAAGCCGTACGCGAAGCTCTTGAAGGCACAGGGGTTGACGAAGCTTCCATTGTTCATCTTGAAGATCCGCTTGAAGAAGCGGCGTAGTAGCACAGCACCTAACTAAGGCCCTGAGATCGGCGGATCTCAGGGCCTCTTTGTATTGTGCTGAACTCAACAGGAAGGAATCATGGCTACAGTCATGGAATGTTGGAGTGTGTTGCAGTCGAAATATACCTCCGTCAGACAGCTAATTGCCCGCCGCCTGTTGGAGAACGAGCTGTCTTCGATCATTCGAACCGCCGCTGGTCACAAGCGGAACAAGGTGACGCGGGGTGCGCCGCAGTATCAAGCGCTTTGGGAAGTGGCTGATACGAAGGTCCAGAAGTTCTGTGACGAGTTTCATTGCGATCGCTCTCTGATCGAGGCTCAGGTTCCAGCCCTGAAGGAGCTGGAATCTCTGGCGCAAACGCCGGAGCCTCCAAAGCGTGCGATCAAGACCGTGGTCGGAATTCTATTCGGCACCGTTTCTGTTGTGACGCTTGGATTCCTGACCGGCATCTTTCACTGGCTGTTTACGTTGGGCTATTCGCTGGCCCCGCATTTCATGAGGTGATCATGTTTGACTGGCTGATTCGGCTGCTGTTTGGCTGCCGTCACCCTGAGGACCGTATTGGATGGCCATTCACTAAGGATGGCAGGACTTATCGCGTCTGTCTTGATTGCGGCCGCGAGCTTCCCTACGACGCTCACAACTTTCGGTTTGTTACCGCAGGTGAGCTGCGGAGGATACGCGCGAGCAATCCGAATTACGATGGACGGCCGATACCTCTGCTGAAGGAGGCGACACGTGTTTTGGACAGTGATTATGCCGTCGTTGGAGGCGGGCACCTGGATCGGATGGGCCGCGGCCAGGTTCGGCTCCAGGAAGCAAGTTCAGGAGTCCCTGATCAATGGAACGCGCGCGGTGAAAACCATCGCCGTTGTCGACAGCCAGTTGGAACGGGAGACCCGTTCTGCCAGTCCGATGCAGCGTAAGGTAGCCGCTGGTATCACCAGCGGCATTCGTTTCTTTGCTGGCACCAAGGCCTGCGAGCTGGCCATTCTCAAAGCTGTGCAGGAGCGTTGGGCCGGCGCCAAACAAGACGACCCGAAAGTGAGACTGCACATATGAAGATCACATTTCTGACCGCTACTCTGATTGTGTGCTTAGGGTATCTCATCGGCTACTTTTCCGATCGTAAGGGCGTTTCACTTAGCTTTAAGCTGCTCTTCGCTCTTGTCGTCTGCCTGTTGATCTTTGGATTGACGCTGGTGAAACCATGATTCTGACTCCTTCGGCACAATCCTCTGCCATCGCCGGCTTCGCCTTGTGGCTGGTCGGCTGGATGACATTCTTCAAGATGGATCACTTGCCATTCGTCGGCAAGTTCGTCAATAAGGACCGGTGTATCCAGTGGATCGTCAAGAACAAGGTCCTGACTCTTCTCTGCACGGAGATCTTCAACTTCGGTGTACATGGCATTTCGAACCCGGCGTCGGTCACCTTTGCGCTCGGTGGCACCTTATTCAATGCCCTGATGATCTTCGTTCTACTGCCGTTCGGGCAGCGGCGCAACCGTAAATCCAACAAGGAGGTCCTGAAGGGAACGATATGAAACTACTTGCAACCATGCTCGTCATCGCTGAGCTCATCTATGCCCTCACGGCTAAGCTGGCCGTATTCATGCTCTCTCTGTTGGTCATCGTCTTTGCTTCTCTGTTCACTCACGAGATGATTCGGACCAGCCGCATGCACAGCGCGTCCTCCAAGCGCGGAGCGCGGCCGTGAGAGGCCTGGTTATTACCGCAGTAGCCGTTGTTTCCGGCTACTGCGTGTACAAGCTGTTCATCTGGGTTTTGGACCGTGCAGCACGCTGGTGGTATGCACGGAGGTACGGCAGATCGTCCGATCCGTCATGAGCTCGCCGGCGTTGAGAACACCCAATCTCAATCTTGGTAAGCAGGTGTTCCAAAGCGACGGCCGCAGATTCATTGCCCTCGAACAGAATCCGAACACCGGCTCGCACTGGGCCCAGCTTGCAAAAAACGGGTCCAAAGTTGTACAGTTCCGGGAATCAAACTCCGGCAAATACGTGGCGGTTTCAGTAGACGGCAAAGTTACTGCCTACTGAGAGCAAAGCTACGCCCGAGAAACATACATGAACACCGCTGGAATGGCACTTAGCATTACATTCATCGTTTGCGTCTTCGTCCTGTTCATCTGCGTAGTAAACGCCGTCCTCGGCGGTTTCCGCAGTTCAAAACTCAACGGGAAAGAGAATACCAGGCCTATCAAATGGGGCGCGATAACCAGCTTCGCGCCGCCGGCTACAGCGAGCGGTACGTTGAAGAAGATAGAAAGCTCCGCGCTTTAAGAGACAAATACCGTAACGCCAGGATTGGTCTCTGGTGCGCCTGGATCGGCGGCATTCTCTCTCTTATCCTCTTCCCGCCCATCGGCATCTTCCTGACCGGATTCGCCGTCATCATGTCCTTCCGCGAGGGGCGCAAGCTGCGCGAAGAGATGACCGAGACGGCAAACAGGATGGGAGAGCTGAAAAGAGACATGCCGGAGAAGTAAACAGATCACAATCCAAACATAAGCCCTGCCATTCTGGCAGGGCTTCTTATTTGTCTATGACGCTTGGAATGATGTATGACGCTCTGGAGTTCCAGGGGCCGCTGGATCCGTTTTCTGATTACTATCTGCGCGGCGCCTACCGAAAGAGTGATCTCTACGCTTGGCGGGGGCTGGTAACCGACGACCTGCCGGACTATCTGAATCGCATTAAAGCATGCCCTGAGACGAATCTAGGCTCATGGCCATGACCGATTCCGGCAAACCTCGCGCTGGCACCTTTGTTGGTTGGCATCCTGATCCGTGCTATGGAGGTATTGGCTCAGAGATGGCTCTCGAAATGTACTCTGAGTCACTCGCCGGCATGGATAAAGAGGAGTCTCAGCGAATGCAGTACCGGCTTAAGTCTTCCGCCGGCTGGCGGCGAGCCTGAAGTTTGCAGCTGATCCAACCCTTGTCGGAATTCCCACACAGCGGACAAAGGAGGCGAAACGCCATGTTTGCCAGGTTCGATGTAAGCCAGGAAACGGCAAGCGACTTCATGCGCCTTTTCGTCAACCGGCGCGCCTACGGAATGCAGGCTGTCCGTTCGCTGCCTAACGGTTCGGTTCCCTATTTCCTGGCTCGGGACCGGCAGACAAAAGAGCCGAAGCCACTCGACGCCGATGTGGTGCGAAAGCACTTGAACGGCGACATCACCATCAATCTCTTTGCCATCAATCCGGAGACGCAACGCTCGAAGTGGGTGGCGATCGATGCCGACTTCGACGGCGCCATCGAGGCGCTCTTTCAGTTGCAGCGAGAACTGAAGCAGGATGGAGTCGAGGCCGCGCTTGAACAATCGCGCCGCGGCGGGCATCTGTGGATATTCGGCGCCGAACCGCTGCTGGCTTACGAATGCCGGATCTACGTCTATAACCTCGCACTCCGGCTCGGAGTCCCGGTCAAAGGCGGCGGTGTCAAGGAAGGCATCGAGGTTTTCCCGCGTCAGGACCGGATCGAGGACGGCGAATTCGGCAACGCAATTCGCGCCCCGCTTGGCGTACATCGCAAGACCAATCAGCGGTACTGGTTCTACAAAGCCGCCTTCACGCCAGAGGCGCAGCTTGACTACATCGACAGCCTGAAGAAGCTCGCCGAGGAGGAACTAAGGACACTCATACACGGCATGACGCTGCCAGAAGCCTACCGACCAGTTGTTGCCCAACCTTTTATCCCGCCCGCTTCAGCGCCGCTTCACACCGAGTTCCGGATTCTCGACTATGTTCGCGCAACGCGCAAGGACGGCCGCAATTGGACGGCGCGGTGCCCATCTTGCGCGCAGATTGGGCGGGACCGCGCTGGTGACAACCTTGCCATCCAGATCAATGATCCTCGCCTCTACAGATGCTGGGCCGGCTGCACGAAGGAAGAAATCCGTGCGGCGCTGGGCCAGCCGATCCGCTGCAAGGTTGCGGCATGAGGAAGCGATTCCGAAGCCAGGCGCTCGAATCTGCCTATGGACCTGCTCGATATGAAGGAGAGAAGTATGGGAAAGTGTGTCAACAAGGTCATTCTTCTGGGCCGCGCCGGTAAGGACCCGTCGGTCCATATCCTGCGCACGGGCACCATTGTCAACCTGTCGCTCGCCACCAGCGAGCGTTACCGGGACATCCACGGTGATTGGCAGGAACACACGGAGTGGCACAACTTGGTCGGCTTCCAGCGGGTCGGCGAGATCCTGCGCGACTATGTCCGCAAGGGCTCACGTCTGTATATTGAGGGCGCGCTACGGACGCGCTCCTGGGATGACCGGCAGACTGGCCAGCGCCGGTATCGCTCGGAGATCGTCGTAACGGAGGTCAGCCTTCTGTCGCCTCCGCCCGATGGCGGCAGCGACGATGTGGAGCACTACGTCAGCGGGCAGGACTTCGCGCCGCCCGAGTTTAGCGAGGAACCGGAGATTACGCCGGAGGAGGTGCCTTACTGACCTCTGATTGCGGTGAAACGCTCCAGATTTGAGAATACTGGACCCTGGCCCGCTCTTCGGGAGCAACTCTGCATTTGGGTCGTAAACCGCGTCATTGAGATCCGTACTGTGACAAGTCCATCAACAAGCAGCCGCTATGTAGATCGCGTTGGTCCTAGGTCGTTTCGCGCCCTCAGTACAGCGAACCGTCGTCGGTATGCATCTGCACTCGCCAACTGCTTTTTGACATCCAACCATTCGAGGGCCCGGTCAATTTCAGAATCAAGCCCCTCGATTACCTGAAACCGCGAAGCTTGCTTCAAAAAACCTGGGACATCTCCCTGGGCCAGTGTCATTCGAAGCAGGTCTTTAACCTCATACTCACATTGAATCCGATTCTTGAACAGGATGCTCAGGACCTCGTTTGCGCGGTGTTTACGGACCATCGTCCTGACGCCTGTGTCGATGAGTCCCCGATACTTAGCCAGGTCGTAGCGATTTCGCTTCAACCACGCGATCACTCTTGCGAGTTCACCACGTCTGCAGAGAGTGAGAAGGTCGGCTTCTGTTAAGGCCTTAGGTCCTTGAATGTGCGGTCGGAAGTCTCTCAAAGTCATCAGGCGGCCACTTCGATCAAGATCAGTAGTTCTCTGGCACGAGACAAAGCGATGTACGCTTCAATCGCCTGTTTGGGATTGCTGATTAGGTCTGGCACGGGTCTCATTAAAGCGATCACTACCCTACGTTCATGCCCCCGAATGTGGTTGACATGCGAGAAAACGAGCTTGTGTGCGCGACATACATCTGATGCGTCCGAGTCGTCATCATCATCAGTCCAGAAGTTGCTCTGTCGTCCAATAGTATCGAGCAAGACCCGTCGCGCCCCACCCCCTAATAACGATATGATTGCGATCTCATGGTTCTCGGAATCGATCTTAAGTTGGCCCAAGAAGTGCTTAGCGGTGAGTGCTGCATTCTCCACGTTTGAAGCTCGGCAGCGTACCACCTCTCCCGCGCTAAATACAGGCGCCTCAGAGTTGATGCTGATCAACAGCGATCGGTTCAACAGGTCGAAATAGAACGCTGCTATTTCCGCGGAATTGCGATAGTTGATCGTTAGGCTCAGTGGAATACACTGGAGCGCACTCGTCATGGTCTTTTGCCATGCTTCGACGAGTGCCCTGCATCGTTCCCTGCGCTCCGAGCTCTTCGCCGGAACAGTGCCCAGAATTTGATTAAGATCGGCGAATACCGTGAGGCCACGGTGGCGAACTGATTCCACCGTTGAGAGATGAGAATACCAAGTGGGTCTGAATTCTTGTCCTTCGTCGATGACCAAATGATCTGTTGCAGTTGCCAGTTCGACAAGTTCGGCACTGTTTTGAGGAACAAGGAAGAAGCAGTCTGAGCCCACACCATCGAGAATTCGCGAGAGGGCTGTCCGAGAAACTTGAAGAGCGATATTCGACGGACATGCAAACCCAACCTTTGCTCCACCTCGCATTAGGGCAGCTATCCTGTGCCATGCACAGACTGTTTTGCCCGTGCCGGCTGATCCATAAATGACAAACCGCGCATTCTGCGGAAGTTGTGCCACGTAGGTCTGTGACGGATGAAGATAGATTTCCCAGTCCTGTCCGGTGGATGCGAGTGCCAAGTCCAGACTTTCGTCCGGGGCAATGATTTTGTATTTGGCCCGCTTTATGTTGATTTCGTTCAATTCGAAGAGATCCAGTGCAAGCTGCGCCGACTCCGGGGATAGCCCTTGAAGGACAGAAAGCAAGTCATCCTCGCTAGTGACATGCTTGAAAGCCTCACTACGCACTTCCAATCCGAGTGCCTCAAGCGCAGATCCAATCTCGGCGGCTCGCAAAGAAACGGGTGCAATTTCGCAGAATTCTGGCGCCGCGTCGTTGCGATTCACAGTCGGCGTATCAGCCACGTCGTGCTTAACCACACGATGAATGAACAGAGTCTCCGCCTCAACTTTGAGCAGCATTCGATACTGCATGTCAACGGATGCAGAGCGAAACGGGGAGCTCTGGAGTTTGTGTAGGCGCCAACCTGGAAGTCCTTGTTCTACTATTCGTTTTGGATCCGCGGCCCGCAGCTCTCTAAGAAGTGTTCGACACTTCTTGTTTATGTCCTTAGGAAGACCCGCCAAGTCTTCGATAAACTTTTCGGTTATCGCGAGGCGCATGGATTCCTCCCCTTGTTCATTGGGATCTTGTTCTCCTGTCGCTTGCGGTACGCACAGTCATTTTGACCTGAGTTGGAATATTCTCGCGATTATTATCAGTTTCGAAAGCCCTGACCATAAGACTCCTAGGCAGAATGCACGTGACCCAGCTTCTCGCACCAAAGCAACCATAATCATATCAACCGCTTATGCAACTTGGTATCGCCAAGCGCGGTCGAGCTCTTCCGACTCGATTTAACTTGCCGTTGTCGTGAGCGCTCTTTGGCGCGCTCTCAGTTTTTTGCGACTGGAATCGCAGGCATCCAGCCGGAGGAGGTAAGGTATGGCCGCAACAAAGTTCACAGAAGCCGAGCGCGAGAAGCTCTTCGCGCAACTCGAAGCGCCGTTCGATCCGGCGCTGATTAAGTGGCGCGTGATGCGCACCTTCGACTATGGCCGGAGCGGCGTCATCCTGCCCTTCGCCGATCCACGCGCCTACACGGACCGGCTCAACGAACTCTTTACGCCGTCGGGATGGACGCGCGAGTACACGATCTCGACTGTGCCGTCGCTCTGCCGCATGGAGCGGGGCAAGGCGATTGTCACTAGCAAGGTGCTCGTCGCCACCGCTGTCACGATCACGCGGCTGGGCAGCCACACCGGCACCGGCGAAGAGTGGGCCGACCGCGAAAACGCGGTTACCTCGGCGGACGCCCAGGCCTTCAAGCGGGCCTGTAGCTGTTTTGGGCTTGGCCGCTACCTCTACCGCTTTGGGGAGACCCGCGTGCGCCTGAATTCCCGCGGCGAGCCGATGGCTATCCCCACCCTGCCCGAGTGGGCGCTGCCTCCGGGCATGACTCTGGCTCAGGCGAGCGGTCTGACCGGCGACACGCGCGGCCCGGTCGATCAGCGTCTGACGGCGGAGATCGAGGCCTTTCGCGCGACGCTGGGCCAGCCGATCTACGCCGAAATTCTGCGCCGGGCCGGACACAGCGCCGACGCGCGGACCATCCCCAACGCGGAGCGGCAGAAGCAGACCATCGAGAAGATGCAGGCCACGGCGCGCGGCTTCGAGCGGCTGCGCCAACTGGCCGAGATGGCAGGCGACGCGCAGTTCTTCGCCGTGGCGGAGCGCTTCAAGATCGCGTCGGTCACCGAACTGCCGAGCTTGGCGGCATTGAAGCAACTGGTCGAGGATCTCGAATCCCTGGCCAACCAGCAGGTCGCCTAGCGAGCGGGGCCAGTATCAGGCTTTGCGCCGGGAGGAAATCATGGGAGAGATCAGCATTCTGCGTCCGCGGCGCAGCCTCGTCAGTATCCCGGTTGTCGAAGCCGTCTACTGCGAGAGTTGCGCCTCGGTCTCGAACTCCAGCGGGGGATGTTGCGGCGTGTGCGGCAACATCTCCGTTTGGTCGCTGGCCGAGTTGGTGCCACAGCCGCCGATGGGGGCGCACTCCCTGGCCGAGTCGATCGGCGATACGCAATTCGTTTCGGTGCTCGATCGCTTGCAAATCGGGTCAATGACGACCATCCAGAATCTCGAAGCACTCAAGCATCTGGTTTCGGAACTCGAAGGACTGGCCGGGCAACCTGCCGCCTGATCGCCGAGGAGTTTTGAAGTCCCGCCGCCCTCCCGCCGCGGAGGCGTGACACGCACGGTGCAGACGATGCGCTGCGTTCCGGAACCTGTCTCGGCCCGTTCGCTGCGGGCTCTCTAACTCGATAACTGCGGAACGTCGCACACGCATCGACTCCTCCGATTGACCGATGAGGTGCTGCGCCAAAGAGCTTTCAATGGGATCCGAAAACGAGCGTTCTCAAACATTCGTTGAATGGGTTCTGGTTCTGCTGGAAGAACGCTTTCCATGGCTGGGATCAGGACAAGATGAACCGGTCGGCGGAGCGGATACGGTCGATGAACTCGCCGGCCTGTACAAGTCGCTGGTTGAGCAACGCGAAAAGGCACGTCGCGAAGACGGCGAACCACGAGCGTAACCGGCATTGGTCGATACCTGGAGGATCTATGTGCAATGTGCGGATCATTCGAACGGAGTCCGGGCTTGTATCAATTCCCTTGGAGAAAGCTGTCTACTGCGAGAACTGCAGGATGGTTTCGTCGTCGGCCCGGCAGTGGTGCGGCCTCTGTGGGTCGGAGAGAATCGTCCGCATGGCTCTCTTGATTCCAGAGCCGTGGGACCCAGGCCCGGCTCCAGCCCTCGCCTTGGCCGCGTAGCGAGCAGGCCGCAGCGAGACTCGATTTGATGCTCGGCGATTTACCGCAAACCAGGACGGATTCTCCGCTCAGGGATTTAGCGGAGAGTCCGCCCCTTCCCAAGGGCCGCCATCGGCTGTGACACGTCAAAACGAGAAAGTGACAGGCTCCTGGCCTGTTTTCGAAGACACCGACTAGAATTGGGGTGCTGCCGTCATATTGGGAGTAGCCAATAGAAAACCAGACTTTCGGCCAACATGAGATCATGAATCAATGGGCGGGATTATTGACAAAATCACGATCAAGGGCTACAAATCCATCCGGGATTTGGAGGCTTTCGAGCTCGGCTATACCAATATACTGATAGGACCCAACGGCGCTGGCAAGAGCAACTTCGTCAGTTTGTTTCGTCTTCTGCGCGACCTCATAGACGAGAAACTTCAACTTGCACTCGCCACCGAGGGAGGAGCGGATGCTTTCCTATATCTAGGCCCCAAGGTAACGAAGGAGCTACGGGTCAAGCTGTTGTTCGGCCAAAACGGATATGAGTTCACCCTCCTGCCGACGGTGGACAATCGCCTGGTTTTTTCCAGTGAGTTCTCAATCTACACCGGACCCTACGTCCGAGGCACGGAGTTGAAAACGCCATTTGGATCAGGGCATTTTGAAGCGCGACTGAATACCCGCAAGGGTGATTCTGGTGTCTTCGCTAAAAAAGGGCCGCCGCATTACGTTTACGAAGCGCTTTCGAGCTGGGTCGTTTATCACTTCCACGACACCAGTCTTCTCTCTGGGGTGCGCCGGCAGAGTGCCATTAATGACAACATTTCTCTCCGATGGAACGCGGAGAATCTTGCGGCTTTTCTATACAGGTTGCAGTCGACACACCTTTCCAACTATGAAAAGATCCGCGATGTGGTGAGACTGGCTGCGCCGTTTTTCGACGATTTTCAGCTTCGGCCCGTCCCTTCAAATCCGGAAAATATCCAACTGGAATGGCGGCAGCGCGGTTCGGATTATCCGCTGCTCGCGAGTCAGTTGTCAGACGGCACCCTTCGCTTCATCTGCCTGGCGACGGCCCTGCTGCAACCGTACCCGCCCAGCACCATGCTGTTCGATGAACCTGAGCTCGGCCTGCACCCGTATGCTCTCTCTCTGCTTGGCGGGATGATTCAGAAATCGGTTGCGCCTTGGGGAACTCCGCAAAACCAGATCATCATTTCTACTCAGTCGGCTCTGCTGCTCAATGAATTCACCCCAGCAGACATCATTGTTGTGCAACGCGCGGAAGACCAATCGGAGTTTACGCGGCTGGACCCGGAGCAACTCAGTGGCTGGCTTGCTGACTATACGCTTGGCGAACTCTGGCAGAAGAACTTACTCGGTGGAAGACCGCAAGTCGATGGCGCTCACGCTATCCCGGCCTCTGGGGCAAATTCGTAATGGCTCGTGTGAACATTATCTGTGAGGGGCCTACCGAGTCGCGGTTCATCTCCGATGTCCTGGCGCCGTACTTCTGGAGCCGTGAGACTTACCTTACGCCCATGCTTCTGGGAGTCCCAGGACACAAGGGTGGCAGGGTGAATTACACGAGGGTACAGAAGGACATCCTGCTTCAACTAAAGCAAGATGCAAACGTGTACTGCTCCACGATGCTCGACCTCTACGGACTCAAAACGGGCTTCCCCGGAACTGTGCCTCCGTCCGGTTTCGCGGGTGCACAAAAGGCTATCCATATTGAAAACGCGGTCCTCCAAGACATAGATTCGATCGTCCCAGACCTTCGAGCGGAAGAACGGTTAATTCCATACCTGCAAGTGCATGAATACGAAGGCTTGCTTTTCAGCGATACGACTGCCTTCGCGATGGCGCTGGGACAGGCGAATCTGGCCGCACAGTTGGCTAACATTCGCAGTCTGTTCGCGACGCCAGAAGACATCAACGACGATCCGAATAATGCCCCCTCCAAACGGGTCGCCGGAATTTACTGCCAGTACAACAAGGTGATTGAGGGAACGTTGGCAGCACAGAGGATTGGAATCGACCGAATGCTTGCGGAATGTCCTCACTTTCGCAATTGGATCGACCGGCTCGCCGCACTTCCCGCCGGAATCTAGCTCCTTAACGGCGCGGGGAGACGCCCCATGTTTCCTATTAACGGAATCTGAATATTCAGGTCCAGATTCTGGGACCAGGGGCTGTCGACTCTCGCCGGTCAAGTCTGCTAAGAACGTCAACTTACGCCAGCAGCCCAACCCGTGATTTCAGCCCTCCATCGGCCTGGAAACGCGCCCAGGTGATAATACGCTTGCCGAAAAGCCGCTGCGATGCAGGCTAAAATCGAGATCTAAATGAAGTCTCGGGTGCACATTATGGGTCTGGCCTAATGGCCACGAATCGCGGCGTCTCACATCAAGTGGCTTGATTCAGATCTTGAAGATGTATTCAATCCAATTAGGCTTCTGAACATTACACTTCACTATGCTTCGCGAAATCCTATAGCCGACTCTGCCTAGCACGCAATTGAAACATAGCGGACTGGAGCTGATTCGCGGTCGGAAGAAGCCCAACACTGGATAGAAAGTGCAATTGTCGCAGGTTCCTTCACCACAATGCCCACATTTCTCTTTGATCAGAAACTGCGGATGGCGGAAACAATATTTCTTGTCTCTGGTTTCAATCCCCCGCTTCAAATCTGCTATTGCCTTCAAGCAAAGATGGCAATAGTAGGAAGAGGTCCCGAGGCAGAGTGACGTGTCTGGGTTAACTTTTAGGCAATCCATGCAAAAGGGGCGAACACAATAGTTGCAGAGATGCTCCGCGCGCCGTTCCGAATGCGAGAAGCAATTCCCGGCGGCAGCTCCGCCCAAGAAGCAGGTCGACACATGTCCGCAGCGGTTACAATACGCAGTCCGGTCATCGAGGGCGTTCCAGCACCGGCGACAGGTCTTCATACCGAACGGCCCGTCAGGGATCGGATTCTTCGCCTGCTTCGCTTTCCACTGGAGCCTCCTCAGGTCAGGTGTCATCAAATTCTTGATGAAATCGTCTTGTGAGTGCTCTGCCATAATGCTCCGTATGTGGTGCGGCCCGTGCTAGCACTGCAACCTTCGTGCTGCTCAGGAGCTTCCTCGGCCAAGTAGCTTCTCGCGTGCCTGAGAACGACGTCCGTTCGGCGGCCGTTGAGGCGAAATATGCGGCACTTTTCGGCCCAGCGGCCTGATGGTCACTGACAGCATACCAGTCACTGGAACAAAGCGGCGGAATCCACTATGGTGGCTGTACCTCGGTTAGTACCGGCTCCTGCCCCGTAATCTGCTGGCAACTTCGGATGTCAACTGTTGCGAACAGACCAACGCGCAAGTCCAGATCAGAAGCTGAAAGCTCCCACCTGGCCTATTTTATGGGAAACTGATTCCACGAAGCGAGGTGAATCTATGCGGAATGTCGCGCGCCTGAAAATGGGTTACTACCCATTACCGGAGGGCGAGGGAGTTAAACTGCGCTCTCTGCTGTCCTTTGATGGACCGGCTTCGGTGATCGACCCCTGCGTTGGACAGGGAACTGCGCTGCATCTTGTTACGAGCGACGCGCAGGTTTGGCGCTATGGTGTCGAGCTCGACGCCGAACGTGCGCGGATTGCCAGCGCGAACGGCATCGAGACCATCCAGGGCAACGCCTTTGACGCTATTGCGCGGCCCGAATCCTTCTCGCTCCTGTACCTGAACCCGCCCTATGATTCCGAAATCGGCTCCATCGCGAATCGCAGAATGGAGGCCGTGTTCCTGGAACATACCTACCGCTGGCTGGCAATGGAAGGCGTTCTTATCCTGGTGATTCCTTTCGAGCGATTGCATGACTGCGCCGGCATCCTTGCTTCCCACTTCGCGCAGCTCGCCGTTCTTCGCATGACAGAGGAGGAATCGGTCAAGTACCGTCAGATCGCGGTGCTTGGTGTACGACGCGATGTCAGGGGAGCCGCCGTTGAGAACAATAAGCGGCAGCTTTTGAAAGTTGGCCTGTATGGCAGCTTCCTGGGATTGGCCGAATTGCAGCCGGGCGCGTGCCCTCCGTATTCAGTCCCCCCATCTGGGGAGACGGAGCTGAGCTATCGCGGCCTTCCCTACGACTTGTTGGAAGACTTGCTGCCGCAATCTGGTGCCTGGAGACAGGCGGCACCGCTGTTGGTGCCGCACGAGGACGTTGCGACTGGCCGGCCCATCACTCCGCTCCATGGCGGCCATGTCGGACTCCTGTGCACCGCGGGGCTGCTGAACGGCGTCTTCGGCCAGGGAGATGACCGGCACATAGCCCGCTGGCGCTCCGTCAAGCATGTCACATCGTTCGTGGAGCAGGACGGAGACACAGAGATCATCCACCATCGAGAGCGGTGGGCCAATGAGTTGTACCTTGTCTACGCCGATGGGAGGACACTGAAACTCACTGAGACGCCGGCGAGGAAGGAGGACGAAGCTGATGGAGAATGCACACCTGCGGCTCGGGCTGCTTGAGTACGTGCGCATCACGGAAAAGGCCTCGACCCGCATTCGCCTGCGGGTCGATCGGTATATAGGGGAAGATCGGCAGGCGCATCTTTTGAGTGTCTTCGGCAACGACTCGGATGTTGGCGCGATCACGGCGGCCGTTCACGAGAAAGCCGCCTTCAGCTTGACCTTTCCGAACGGCGAGACAAAGGATGTCACGCTCGGCGAACATGCCTCCTGCTACAAAGGAGCCGTGACTCTGCCAGGCCGGAAACATCCTGTTCGTCACCTGCTGGCGGTGTCCCAGGAACTCCACACCAATGGGAGCGCGGGACGGACGATCCTGTTGCGATACCGGCGTGAGGAGGCGTGGGCTACGCTGGTGAGTTTCCTGGGGCTGCCAGCCGATCCGACGTGGGCGGAGCACATCCTTGGGATCGTTGAGGGCAAAAAGAAGATCGAGGAGATCGACGGCATCGGTTGTCAGCCGGCACTGATCTCCGCGACGACCGAGGAAGTGCTTGAGTGGATCGGGGATGGCCTACGTTCCCGCGTTCTGAGCTTTCCGGAGAGGAATGGGCCGATAGTTTGGCCTCGATTCATCCTGTCGGCATCACCGTTTCCTGCCTCTTCGCCAATGGGATTGATAGGCTCTCGTCTGCAAGTTTCCTGATAGTCCGTTCCTTAATTGCAAGAGGTTTGAATTTCGTCGTAACAGACTCAGAGCAGCTCCCTGAGCGATGAAGCGATCACGCGTAGATCAAAAATCCCTCCCAGCGTCAACGGCGTTCACAGGATTAATCCAAGGTCCAATCGCCTGGATGCGTTCAATGGGCAGATTGGAACTTGTCTAGAATCCGGTCTCCCTGCGCTTGCGTTCCCTTTTGAGGAAGACAAGCGAAGGCGAAGCCCCGTCTTATCGCTGAACCCGATTGTACAGTTCAACACGGATTTTCGGAATTTGAGCGCACGCATGCTCAACCAAATGGGCTGTCGAGGAATCGAGCGGCAAAAGCCGCTCAGCCAAGCCGGTGCGCCTACGTCGCCCCAGCCACCTTGCCCACAGTCTCCCTTTTGCTCGACGGTTCGCGGGTTGGCGGCGCGGTGCCCACATGGCCCGCCTCCGCCGCGCTGCTCTCCCAGTTCTCCATCGGCTCGAACGTCGTCGGATCTAGCCCGAACACCGCGCATTGCTCTTCGTAGAACTTGCGCACCTCCGCAGGGGAATGCTGCGCTGCGCTCTTGTCGTGCACCGCCATGCCCACCATTATCTTGTCGAATTTCGGGTGCGCCTCCCGCAGCCTCTGTCCCTGGTCTGTCTCCGCCTGCCCGGTCCGGGCCGCCACCAGCCGCAGATAGTTCAGCAACCGCCGGACCTCGCGCGGACTCTTGTGGAGTTTGAAGATCGCGTCCGTATAGTGCACCAGTGCGTCTTTGAACTTCGGATCGTCTTGCGCTTGGTCCAGGTTCGCCGGCCGCGCTAGCCGCGCAATCAGCGCCAGCAGCCCCAGCAGCGCCGGAATCCCGATGAGCATTCCGTTCCGCAAGAGTCGTCCATCCTCCGGTTCCAGCGAGCCGACGCTACTGCCTCCACCAATCGTGCCCTTCGTCGCGTTCCCTAACTTCGAGCCGTCCCCACCGCCAGCGTTCGAGGCGGCCCCTGTCCCAATCGGGTTAACTACCACCGCCGCCGTGCCCACCGATGCCTCTGGCCTCGTAGTGTTGGCCCTCGCTATCATTAGCGATACTGCCACAACGAGGATCGCCGGAGCCGCCAGCGTTGCCAACACCGTCCCGTACCGCGCGAACATCCCCGCGTCCGCTTTTACGCTTCGCGGCCGATCCATCATCTCTCTGAAATTCTCCGCTTGTGGCGTCTTCAGGTTCAGCCGGATGTTTACAATCTTTTTCAGGTAATTCCGTGCATACCCGACGCGCAGGAGTACCGGATCCGGTTCCTTCGTGCCTACGCCCGTTCTGCCCTGTGCGTTCTCTGCCTCTCTCAGAGCTAGGTATTCAAATTGATTGGCCACAAGCGTTTCCACTTTGGTGTAGTCCGCGCCTACGATTACGAAAACCGATGCTGCCGAACTCAGGAAATTGATCGCTTCCAGAATCTGCACCACCTGCTCAGGCTGGCACCGGTCCAGATCGTCCAAGAAGATCACCAGGCGTTGCGGCTTCAATGCCTCCGCCACGTCTTTCAGGTTCTCCGAAAACTCCTGCCGCACGTCCGACTTGCCCACGAGCGATGGCAGCCGAGCCGCCTCCTTGAACGTATCCACGAGGAACCCACCAGCGTTCTCCGTCAACTTTTCCGGATTGCTCTTGAATGCCGTGCCCAGCCGAATAAACACCCCAGCGACAGCTATGTAACCGACTTTAGTCAGCCAGCTTCCCCAGCCCTCCGGTGGGAACAGAACTGGCATCGCCACGCGCAGCGCTACGAACCCAATTGCCGCAAGTACCATCGCCAGCCGGTCCCTGCGCGCCTTGTCGAACAGGCGAACACGGATTAGGTCCAGCCGAAAGCTCACGCCTGTCCGGCTCAGCCACTGCGGCACGGCCTGTCGCTGCACCGTCTCCAGAAGGTACGCCAGCAGTTGATCCTCCTTCTGGTGATGCCACGCGTTGAACCACACCGTTACTGCGGCCCTGTTGTTTCTGAGGTTCGCCTCCAGCATCCGCATCATGGAGCTCTTACCCATCCCCCAGGGCGCCTGTAGCGAGATCACCAACGGCGGCACTGTATTCGGATTGGTCAGAAAGTTCGTCAAACGCTCGATCAGCGCTCGCTGCCCCAGACGGTCGTCCTCCACGCTCTCCACCGGCGCATCCGAGGAAACAATGTCGTCTACAATCGCTTTGGGCTTGGGCTCGGGCGCGGTCGCCCACGCAAACAGCCAAATCGAGAGCACCATCGCCAGAAAGAACCACGGCGCTGGATACCGCCGGTAAGGGGCCGACTCCTGCGGCTTCCAAGTTGCCCCACCGTTTGTGGTGTGCAGAATTGTTCCTAAGAGGCCAAAAATCCACCCTTCCTGTCCGTCGGCAAATACAACTCCATTTAGGTCAGCCTGTGTTCCGATCAATTGACGATCCCATGTTATGCCTCCGTCACGACTGCGGAACACGCCTCCCTGTGTTCCAACAGCCCACACATTGTTAGGAGTAGAAAACGCGATTCCGGTCAGATAGACCGGCGCTTGCCAAACGTGAGGAAGATTCTCGCCAGAAGAGCACGCAATTTGCCCCGGAAATTTAACCACAGCGCAAATTGTAGAAAAACTTGCGTCAGCAGAAGCAACCGAACTGAAACCGGCGCCCTTAGTAAACGGCACGTTATGCCAAGTGGCTCCGGCATCTGCAGTTGTCAGGATCGATTGGTCATAAATTCCAATCCCTTCCTTTCTGCCAACCCAGTGCACGTCAGTGTTTGGCATCGATAGTGAGGCTTCGGCGAAACGTCGCCAGGTTGTTCCCCCATCGGCGGAGGCCATTAACTCGGAGGCACCCATCGAATAGGCCTTCCCATTGGAGCCAGCGCTTATAAGCTTCAAGGGGGATCCGGTAATCCAGACATCCTGCAAATCTGCAAACGAAATAGAACCAGTAGAAAATTCGGGCGGAAGTTCCTTCTGCACGACCCAATGTTTACCGCCGTCTTTAGTGCGCAAGGTTGTCTCATCGCCGACAACTGCAACAGCTACCTGCCCATTTGTATCAGGAACGATGGCGATATCCCTGACATCGTACCCGTCCACGGGAGGCCGGTACCACGGATTTACCTCGTAGGGGTAGAAGAACCAATTCAGCGTCCCCATGAAAGTTGCCGCAGGATAATCCCCCTTGGATCGCGGAGGCTGCTTCCAGGCCACCAATGCCAGCAATCCCAGCATCGCAATCCCGCCGTACAGCGCAATCCTCTTCGCCTGCGCCTTCGTAGGCCGCCGGCCACCGCCTTGCGACTCACCAAGGCTCTGCGCCACAGCGGCTGCTGCTATGAGGTCGCTCTTCGTGAAGTCGCCTTCAGAAGTCGTGGGTGTGGACTCTTTCCGTCCGCGCGAACGGGTCGGTGCTTGCATAAACTGTCCTCAGATTTGGAAGAAGCAGAACGGGAAAAAGCCGAAGCACTCGGCACAGGAAACTGACTAAGCATAGTCCGTGCCTATACACACGGCAAGTCCGAAAACGGACGGGCCTCGTCCACGGAGCTAAGCAGACTTCCTCTTTTTCGGCCGATGCCCCCCCGGTTGGAGACTAGGAGCGGCCGCCCAACGTCTTTTTAGCCGTCTAATCTCGAATTCGGAACTCGCCTCCCCACGCCAAGTGCGATGGCTCCTGGCCCATGGCAGCGATATTGATCGGTAATGATGTGTCGGCATCGCGCAAGAAATCCTGAGCAGGAGAGCGCCGACAGACCGTGACGCTCATTGAAGAGTTCTGTCGCTCTGTGTTTTTGGGTTCCTGGTGTGTTGTCGAATCGTCGGCAATTTGTCTCCTGTTCCCGCATTTTCACCAGCACCTCCCATCTCCTTTCCAAAGTATCGACTGAGTTCTCCCCAAAGTGTTCCCTTGTGAGGTGTTCGCGTGGAATCCTCGTTCGATTACTTGCGCGCCCACGCGGTCGAATTGGGCTCACGCATTCTTGAAACCTATCCGCCGTTGCAGAGCACCAAAGACCCCGTTCCCCCATCACTCGCCGCTCTTCTGCGCAAGGCACTACCGGCTCAGGCGCTTGCCATCACCGGCACGGCGAAGTATCTGCGCCAGGCCAAAGCCGCGCGGATCGTGGCCGAATGCGGAGCGGGCAAGACCTACATGGCTTTGGGCACAATCCATGTGCTGGCCAATGGGCGGCCCAGTACGACGCTAGTGATGTGCCCATCGCACATCACGCACAAGTGGGCGCGCGAGGTCTTGCTGACTATCCCACGCGCCCGCGCCTTTCTCATCGAGGACATGCGCAATGGCGGCGATCCCAGCCGGCCGCACGGCATCTGCGAGGTAAAGCTGAGCAAAGGCAAGACGGTTTACGAGGGCAAGCGTCTCAGCTTGGCCGAAATGCGGCGCATGGGCCGCAAGGAATGGCGGAGGCGCTTTCCTGGGCCGACGTTCTTTATCACGGGCAAGGACAAAGGCAAGCTGGGTTACTTCTGGGAGCACGTCTACCTCAAGGCAAAGTCCGGTCCGAATCTGGGCGGCGTCATCAATCCCGACTCCGGCCTTGCGATTCTCGACTCCGAGATGCAGAAGTTGACCGCGCTCGACTTCACTGACAAGCTCAAGGTCTCGGAGGCGCTAACCGCGCCTCGCGGCGGCACCACCCGCTTCTCGGCGCTGTGGCAGGCTGACCGGACGCGCATTCAGCGGATGGCGCCAATCGAGTACATCGGGCGCTACATGCGCGGGTGGTTTGATTTTGCCATCGCCGATGAACTGCACCAGTTGGCCGGCGACACAGCACAAGGCAACGGGCTTGGTGTGCTCGGGCGCGCAGCGCAGAGATTGATCGCCCTGACCGGAACTCTGATGGGCGGCTACGCCGACGACCTGTTCAACATCTTCTACCGGATGGAGCCGCACGCGATGGTGCGCGAGGGCTTCGCCTATGGAGGGCAAGGCCGGCGGGATTTCCAGGAGCAGTACGGCGTTCTCGAAACCATCGAGAAGGTGGAAGAGGCAGACAATGCTTGTTCAAGGGCGACCAAGAAGACGGTCCGCGTTCTGCGGAAACCCGGAGCATCCCCGATGCTCTTCGGCAAGTTCCTGATGACCACGACGGCGTTTCTGTCTCTTGAAGACATCTCGGACAATCTGCCGCGGTACGACGAGAGCGTCATTTCGGTTGATATGGACGACGCCCTGCAGCAAGCCTACGAACAGCTTGAGGAGGACATTCGCTCCGCGATGAAAGCGCATCGCGGCAACAAGAGCCTGATGAGCATCCTGCTCAACACGCTCCTGCTCTATCCCGATCATCCCTACGACTTCGATCAGATTTGGGCGCGGGCTTTCGATCCGCAAACAAAAGAGTATGTGAAGTTCCTGGTGACAGAACCCGAGAACCTCACGCGAGAGGCTCTCTATGCAAAGGAGCGCGCGCTGATCGCCGACGTCAAAGAGGAACTGCGGCAGGGACGGCGCTGCCAGGTCTATGCCACCTATACGGGCGAGAAAGACGTCACGCAGCGATTGGAGGCTGTGCTGCGGCAGGAGGGCATCCGCGTCGCCGTCCTCCGTTCATCCGTTTCCACCGATAAAAGAGAGGACTGGTACGACCGGCAGTTGAAGGCGGGAGTTGAGGTGGTGATCTGCCATCCGAAGTTGGTCGAGACGGGACTGGACTTATTGGCCTTTCCGACACTCTACTTCTACGAAACCGGCTATTCGCTGCATACCCTGCGTCAAGCGAGCCGTAGATCGTGGCGCATCGGGCAGAGGTTCCCCGTGCGGGTGAAGTTTGTCACTTACTCGGGGACGATGCAGGAGACCTGCCTCCGTTTGATGGGCAAGAAGATGTTGGTCGCGCTCATGATGGAAGGCAAGTTCTCGGGCGAAGGTCTGCAAGCGCTCGACACCGACGAAGACCTCATGAGCGCGATGGCGCGGGAACTGGTCGAAAAGGCCGGTGTCGGAGAATCCGCCGACGCCGTGTGGCGGGACCTCGGCCACGAACGCGAGAAAGTGCTGTCGCGCCCGGCTGCGGTGGAACCTGAACCCGAACAGGAGTCCGACCTCGCGCCCGACCTTCCGGGCCTGATCGCCGCAGATCCTGCTCCGACGCCATTCGGCATCCACCTGATTGAACCAGACCTGCCACCAAAGAAGCGGAAAAAGACCGCACTTTGGCCAACGGCCACAGAAACCAATGTGCAGCTCAGCCTCTTTGATTGAGGCGGCACGCTTTCAACTTGAGAGGTGACATCATGAGCGAGGAACGGGAGAAGGTTCGTTGCCGCAGTTGCGAACGCGCCTCGGACTGTTGCATCAACCGAGATCATCCGCAGACGGATCAGCGGACGCTGGTCGACTTCGCGTTTCAAATCTGACGTTCCTTCAGCAACTCGGGCGATAATCCGCTCGTCGAGAACTGAAATACGCAGCGCGCAGGTCGTTTCAAGTAAAGCCGCTTCACGGGAGTCGCCTAAGTGCGACGGCGAGCTAGCTACTTCGCCCGATCTGGACCGGCATCAGGTGCGCGATTATGTGATTTCCGTCACCGACGTAGAGCGGGTCTTGAGGTAAATTCCGCGCATCGTCTTCCTGAGGAGCGAATCCGCCCACAATAAGCATCACCCCTGAGACGAAGCCGCGACAGACGCCAGTCCCCCCGACAGGGAGCAGAGGCTGGACAGACTCGGCACTTCCTGGATCTGAAAACTGCGCTGTTCAACTGGCAGATTCGCTCGAGGAGGAAGGGGGCCGCATCATGAATCGTCTAACGGTTTTGCTGGCAATCCCCGTTCTGCTCATGTCTTCAGCGCGACTCGTTCGGGGCCAATCCGATTGCGACCCGAGTGTGAGAGGCGATGCTACTAATCCCGATGGCTATCGCCAGAGAGGCGATCGCTGCGAAGGCTTGTATTGGCGTCCGCATGCTCTGGAAGCCGGGATCTCCATTGCTGGATTTCGTCGAGGCACGACCGTGGCGATGGCCGCGCTACCGAACTCCGTGCGGCTGATATGGAATAGAGGAGCAGCGATTCCCCCTAACGCCCAAGTGTCGGTCAAGTCTGTGTTACTGCGTTCCGACGCATATTATCGGATGGACGCCAACAAGGCTTACTCCACAGGATCATTCGACTGGTCCACCGATGTGCTTCGCGCATTACACCTGGACTTGAAAGACCTGGGGATGTTCGCGTCAACATCGGCGAAGATCGGTGAAGTGATGTGGCAGGTCTATCTACCTCTCGAGGTTGGATCGTCTGAGTCGAAATCGTCGACTTACGAAGTAACTCTGATCCCGGGCACGGCATTGGTCGATCTTTCCTGGCGATGTTCGAAGGTCGGTCCCGATGGGATACCTGCGAAGAAACTCAGTGGCCTAGTCCTGAAGCGACAATTCCCGGCTGGCGATCCGATTCGGCTAGAAATCACGGTGCCGCAGTACGAAGGGTTCTCTTACGTGGAAATCAGCGGCGACGCTTTGTCCCCTTACGTGACCGAACCCTTGCACGCGGATTTCACTTTTTTCGCAAGCCATTGATTTCGCGATAGACGAAAGGCAGAGGAGAAAATGAAGTTCGGCAATTCAGAACGCGCGCGGCTTCGGATTTTACTGCAGCAACGACAGAAGACGCTTCTCAACAAGGCCTTGCAGTCGGAGGGACAAGTCGATACCCAGGAATTGGAAACTCTAGAGCGGCTACGAAAGCTCTATGACATGTCGACGGCAAAGGCGCTCATTGTCGAGATCCTGATCGGAGGGGTGGTCGTATTGTGCGTGCTTAGCTTGCTTCTCCTGCGCATCCCGGAAGCAGGAATCGAGTTGCATGCCGAAGTCACAGAGGTGAGATTCGTGCTTAATAGCAAGACCACTGTCTCCGATGCTCTCCCCGTGCGGTGGATTGCAGTTCAGGGTCACGCGCAAGTCTCGGTCTCGAGCGACGACACCAACGGCGCTGCCAAAATGGCCAGTCCACTCTTCATTGCAGAGCTGGCCGACCCCAAATCCGCCGCGATGTCCTTACGGATTCCCGATTTGCCTGCCGGAGCCCAAGTCGAACTTTCGCAATGGTCGGATGGAACTCGCGAAATCGCGTTTTGCGATCTGGAGCGGCCGGTGCCGCTGCTAATCTCTTCGCCAACTAAGATCCAGGGAGATTCCATTCTGAAGATCTCAGCGCCGGCGAAAGTTCGAGTGCTCATTTTTCCGCGTCCTCAAGAAGAAACGAACTCGACGCCGCTGACAAAGACTCCCTGCCAGAAGAGTGCAATGTTGCACCTCCGTTTCTTGCCGGCCAAGAGCGGAGAATTTGAGTTCAGCCACGACCTGACGGTTCATGACTTGCAACTGTATGAGGAACCGCAGCCAAGCGGGCAGCTGCTCTCCACGCTGGTGTCTGGCCAGCTTCGCGTCTCTTCGACGAAGGCCACGCCAACAACGCTTCTGCCGAATGATCTTCTGGAAATGGGATCGCCCTCAGGTCGCATGCGATCGATCACCATGGGGGACAAGACCACCAATCTCGATTTTCAGGGAAGGGTGAAGGCGCTCTCGATTGGATCATCAACCATGCGTCGATCGATTATGCCCAGCATCCTGGAGTGGTGGCTGTCGCAGGATCTGATCTTAGTTGCCTGGTCCGCGGGCCTCTCGAGTATTGCCTTCCTGTTAGGAGTCTACCAATGGATTCTCAAACGAAAGTAGCGCGCAAGGAAGTGGGAGAGAAATGCGAGGCGAAAATTGACACGCGCAATAGGATCACCCCTCTCTTTGTGTTGATGTGCGCGTGTACCGTATCGCCGTGGATGGCTCCCGCACAACAGACGTCGGTGGGTGCTCAATTCGCCGATGCAGCGCGTCTGGTCGTGATGATTGAAGCAAGTCTGGACGGCGTTCCTTCCCAGGGTGCCGGGATAATCTTCGCCGTCAAAGACAATAAAGCGTTTGTGCTTACCGCTAATCACGTGGTTCGATCGAACGCTGTGGCGACCAGGATTCACGTGTATTTTAGCGCCAGTCCCGATGATGCGGTTGACGCAACCATACTTCCTCAGTATTCCCCGGAGCTCGATCTCGCCGTACTTCAGGCCGACGTAAGCATGGTCGATTTGCAGGCAGAGAGATTGTTGCCTTTCGAACTGCTCGCAGGCAGTTCTTTCAAGCTACAGCGCGGCGACCCGGTTTATCCGATTGGCTATCCCGCAGGGTTCAAGTGGGCGAGCCCACTTCTTGCACCAGATCGTTTCGACCGCCGGGATAAGGACCACTTCTATTTCCAGAGCCATAGCGTGAAAGTCGGTTACTCCGGAGGTGCAATCTTTTCGGCGGACTGGCAGATTATGGGAATCGTTCTCGCTGTTGCCGAGGCACCAATGGTGATGGCACTTCCCATCGAGACTGCCCTGAAGCAAATCAAGGAGTGGGGTTTCGTCGTTGGAAGCGCGACTTCCGGAGGAGCGGAGACGGGAGTATCAGCTCCGTCGACCGCGTCAGTGGAGAAGACCGCTGCAACGTCGAACCAGGCAGAGGGCGGACTGAAAGAAGCAGTGACCACCAGTGGCGCCGTCTATCGGGCCTTCTCGCCGTGGGGAGGTTTTTCCGATACCGTCGCGGCGTGGGTACAGCTTGTCGCTCAGAGGATTGAGGATATTCCGCCACTGAAAACCTTTTTGGGAAATACTCCCGATTTCCATCTCGTCCTATCTGGAAGTTCGGGGACGGTATCCGACGTTTCTCTGCAAGGAGGAAACCGGTGCACGTTCCCCCCCATGGCCGAGACGGAAGCAGATGGTGGTCTCGTCCGCATGACTAGAGCCCGGGGGTTGTTAGGCGAAAGTGACGTTACAATTCCTGCGGCCATTACGTTTCCGAAGTTGATGCAGGGAGAGTTTCTGCGCCTTCGCTACGTCGATAGCGTGATGCAGGAAATACGAGATCATGCCGACTCGACGGAAGTTACGATGTTTATCCAAGCCCAGCAGTTTCTTCCAGACGGCAAATCGGGTGAGGATCGAGACCCGGCGACAGCGCCCCTCCTCACCCCCGGTACGGTAAAAGAGGATGCCGTATCGTTCAACGACGGCATTGCAACCCACCACATTGTGATGAATCAGACTGGGGGGAGCTGCAAGGGCCTCCTGTGGATCGAGGCTAGCGGCAGTGTTGGCCTGACCTCGACCGCCCGCAAAGTGAAGGAAAGTAGCGTGTCGTTGCTAATCGAAGGTCCTGCAGAGCCGAGGGTCAAACTGTACGAGATCCGCTGCGAGGGGCAACAGACTATCATTCGTATTCAAGCGGAAACGCCGGGCAGTCGAGCGAATTACGACGTCTTCGTGCGCAGCGACTCAAATGAAGGTTTGCAGCGTCTCGCTGGACCGCTGATGGGAAGCTGGATAGGCTCTTGGGTTCGCAGCCAGAAAGATACGTTCGAATTTCGACAGGTCACGGACTCAGAGTGGAACACCATCGACAGAGGCATTGGCATCATTCGAAGCTACACCTCTGGCACTACGGAGGATTTCATCAATGCGCTAAATGAAGCGCTCGATAAGGGAACGGAGGACATGTTCGATGGGATCAAGTCTGGCTATTGGAAGTTCCTCGAATCCCTGGTGTCGCGGCACCGGGATGAAATCAGCGCCAGTCTGGTCAACTGCTGCCAAAAGTCTACCAAGGTACGATTCATGACGAACCTTTTGCGTGCAGAAGCCAGACTCCCTTACGACGGCTCGGCACTCAACTGGGCAAAGTCTCAGAACAACTTGCCCGAGGACCTGCTCAGGAGAGCGAGCGCAGCAACTTCATCGAGCGCTCCGAAATAGAAGATCAAGCTAAAGTGATGCCTCTTCAGGAAGTCGCCTATGCTCCGGCTGACTTTCGGGTTGTGCGTACGAGGCTGAGGCCGGGTTCGATGAACAGGCCGGGACAGTCTGCAACCGCCTCTTCCATCCGCCTTCCAGCAGGTGCAAAAACCTAAGACTGCTCGTCAATTACTTGAGCAATCAAGCTCCAAGTGACAGGACGGAGCACAGGGTGAGCTTTCGGTAAGGGTGCATGATTCGAGCGGGACGGGGCTGGTAGGCTGAGTAAGCCGAAGAAGGCCGGCTGACGATGGCGGCGAGGAAGGTTGCTGGGGCGGCAGAATACCGAGCACGAATTAGTCCCCTGAAACGCCGATGTCGCCGGGAGGAATTCTGCATTCGCCCTAAATCGCCAGCCGCGCGCTGACCACCATCCCGATGATTGGCCAACTTGGCTGGTACACCGCCCCTTGGGCACGTAGCCAAGAATACGCTCAGACCGCTTCCTTAATTGGTCCGCAACGTGGGCCAAACGCAGGGCTGCGTCTCACCTGCACCCCGCACGCTCCACATTCCTTGTACAACCCAAATCCACCCAGGAGATGTTGATTCATGAGCAGCGTAACAGTGAAAGCTCTGCACCGCGTGTTCTTCTACAACGGGACCCACATCCCCGATCCCGCACCCAACTTGACCGTAGAACAAGTTCGAGAATTACTGACGCCGTCCTACCCCGAAATTGCCACGGCTACACTGGCAGGGCCGGAGGACACCGGAGACGCTCTTCGCTACACGTTCAGCCGGGCAATCGGCAGCAAGGGCTAAGAGAGGCGCTTTCCACGGCGTCTTTACTCTGCGCTCTCACTGCGCCAATGCGACCTGTGCACCGCAAGGAGAAGGTCGCTCCCGAATCATCGAGAGAAGGCGGCACATCATGAAGAAGCAAAAAGCGGATCAGGCCCGCCTGCTCGCGGAACTCCGTCGGCTTGAGTGCAAGCCGCCTAAGAGGGCCGACCGGCTCATCGCGAGGCATTTGAAATGCGAAGAATCACAAAGCCTGGCGCATGCCGTCGCGGAAGCGGCCAGAAGATCGTCGTCCGGCACGATGCCGGCACTCGAAGCCCCAAGCGAACTGCTGCCACCCCTGATCTAACGCTGCTGGGACAGGGTTGCGGTGAAACCCTTCCGTCCCTCTGCCACATCCCCACAAGCTATCGCCTGGAGACAAACGGCGAGCGCCTTTACCGTCTTTGCCTGGCGCTGGCGGAGCGGAATCTCGCCGACGAGCATCTCTGGTTGAAGACCGGCAAGGTCGCCGTGGTCTTCGCGCGAAACGCCATTCAGAGGCTGATTGAGGAGTTCACTGGCAACGCGCTCACAGACAAGATCGACTATTGCTTCGAAGTTAGGGATGACCTTGGGACAGGATATTGGCGAGGTGGATCTCTTGGCGAAGGCAAGCTGATGGCCGCGTTCGAGCTCCAGGCCTGCGGCTACCTCAAGATCGGAGCCGCGCTGGAGGCGCTCGAAGAGCAGGAGCGATTCCTCGGGGCGGCGTTCTACTACCTCTTGCGGAGTTCGCTGTACCGCTGGATTCGCATCTACGACCACACAGATGCCGAGTGCTACAACGAACAGCTGCATGAGTGGATGGAGCAGGAAGAACCAGAGAGCCGGGACGCTTATGAGTTCCCGCCCGTCGAAGAGGCGATCCCGGAGCCCGTCCGGATCGCGAAGGACTGGACATATCCCAGCGCGCGCAGGCTGCTGCGAAGGCATCTTCAGGGGCCGTATTCGATGTGGATTCAGAAGCTGCTGACCCTTCATCGGCTGTCGCGGTTGAAGGGCCAGGTCATGCGCTTCGAGGGAGAATACGACGACCCGCCAGTGCCGAGCCTCTTGCTGGTCTTCCGTGAGAATGACGCGATTCAGGCTTGCTTCGATCATGAGTCGGAACGCTATAACGAGACGACCAATGAGCCGTCCTGCGCGGTCTGCTTTCGGCCGGAGGCCGGCGAAGAGTTCGACTCGGCAATTCGCACGATGGCCATCTTTCTAAGGGTCAACATGGAACTGGCCGGTCTGATTACGCTGCTCGAATGTGAGGAGACGCATGCAAGTCAACGTGAGCATCGGACAGAACCATCACTTCGCGCTGCGTGAAGCCCTCCTGATCTACCGTTCGAGCGAACACCCGTACGGCCATTTCGGAGACACATTCATCACCCACCACGAAGTGAACGCAGACAACCGCACCAAGCAACCAACGCTTGGTCCGGCAAAGACACTGACAATCGAGTTCATTCAATCGCTAGTTCAGGCGCTGGGAGGGCGGGTTGCGGTGGAGTTTCTTCCCGAAAGCGTGATCGCGCGCACTGAGCGTCTGATCGCGTGGTGGACGCCGCCACAGAGACGCCCGATGTTCTTCGGAACAACGCAGGGCGACATGGCCGGAATGAATGGCGCGGTCTTCCCGCAGCCCGCTCTCGTCTGGCTGGCGATGGATCATTCACTTTCGATCAGGGCGTTCAAAGAAAATCGCCGTCCAGCGGCCGATACAAAACTTTGTGTGGCTCCCTACTGGAATGTGTACGACACAGGGAGCGTCTGCCTTGGATCGATGCGGGCTCCCGATGCCTCCACCGTCGCCTCCATTCCCCAGTGGGAACAGAGCTTCTATGAGAGCGAGTTTACACACGGCAACGTGGGGAGGCTTACGCGCCATCCCGGCGGCTTCGAGGGGCTGTGGAAGGAACTCGCCGGCAAAGACGAGTTTCAAACTGAGTCGCTGATTGAGTTACCGGAGACAGTGGAGGAGTTCTTGTCTGGAAAGAGGCGCGGTCATGATCACTGAACATGCTCTTCCGAAGTCATTGTGCCGCAGAGGGCAGCCGCTCCGCGTACTGGTTGTAGGCGCGGGAGGCAACGGCAGCGCGATGCTGCTCGGCCTGCCCTATCTCCACCAGGCGATGAAGGTGTGGGGCCATGCCGGAGGTCTCCACGTAATGCTTGTGGACGGAGATCTTGTCTCGGAAACCAACTGCGTCCGTCAGCCGTTCGCGTCGGCCGATGTCGGACTGAACAAAGCTGTTGTTCTCATCAACCGTGTCAATCTCTTCTGGGGCCTCCAGTGGCAAGCGCACGCGGAACACTTTCACAAGGATTCGCTGAAAACCGATTCGGCAGGCCCTCACCTGATTATTGGCTGCGTCGATACACGGGCGGCGCGGCAGGCCATCCTGTCCGCAGTCACCCGAGCGAATGACAGCACCGTCTACTGGCTCGACCTCGGCAACAACGCGAGCAGCGGCCAGTATGTGCTCGGCCAACCGTTGAACGCAGCAAACCACCGCAGCGCGGTCCGGTTGAGAACCGTTGCGGAACTCTATCCGGAGATTGCGGATGCGGAAGCAGGCGAGGATCCGTTGCCCAGTTGCAGTACGGTCGAGGCCCTCGAACGGCAAGAGCCCTTCATCAATCAGGTGTTGGCGACAAGCGCACTCGCTATGCTTGCGAGGCTCTTTCGCTACGGTACGCTCACCCATCACGGGGCCTTTTACAACGCGTCAACCGGTCGCATGAATGTATTGAGTGTCGATCCAGAACTCTGGCGGAAGACCCGCCTTCGCAACCGGAAGATGCAAGCAAAACTGCCGACTCGATGAATCCCACCAGGAAATCGACGACCTCCACCCAATACACAAAAAGGAGTTCTTATGTTCAAGGAACTTGTTCCCATCCTGCGCAATCGCGCCGTGCTCATGACGGCGACTGCGCTCGACGACGATCAGATTCGCGTCAATGTCGTTCCCAAGAAGATGAAGGACGGCGATCACGACGCCCTCACCACGCCATTGAGCGTCACAGGCACGGCCGAAGAACTGGACGCGCAGTTGGGATCGACCCTCGTAGGTTTTGTGGCATCGCATCTTCAGATGAAGAATGCTCTGGAGAAGGCGAAGGCCGATATGGACGCCGCCAGCAAGGCCGCGCAGGCCGAGGCGCGCGCCAAATTGAAGACGGCAGCGGGCAAAACTCCGACGAAGGTAGAAACCGCGCCTGCCAATGCTGTCGCTCAACCGGCCAAACCGGCAGAACCTGCTGCCCCAAAGCCGACCTCGCTTTTCGATGCTCCAACACCTGCAGAGAACGAAGACGAACCTTCCGCCGACGGAGGCTACACCAGCGAACAAGAAGAGAATGAAGAATTGGACGAGGCCGCCTGATTGCCGTCGGCGGCCGCAGTCCTGGTGTTTTATCCACACCTTCTCCACAACCGCACATCCAAGAGAGGATCTGTCGGGTGGGTTTGCTCCCAGGCGCAGCTTGCCATGTATGCTATCGTTAGGACGGCGCGGCAACTGGAGGACTCATGACTGATGATTTATTCACTCGTCTAGCTCAGAATCTTTTGGATGCGAGAAGCAACCACGCTCTTACTGTTGGCTCGACAGTTATCACTTACAAATTCGACATCCAAAGATCAATGAAACATCCGAAGACAATTGAAGAAATCGAATCCAAGCTCACTGAGATTTTTACCAAGAATCCCGAGCCGTCTCTCGGATTGATCGAAGGTTTGTTCGGAATCAGGATTCTCAACGTAGGAAATGGCTCGCTCCCTCAGGCCGAGGAATGTGATGATTTTGCAGACGAATTTGCAATGAAGCGGCTCATGTCTAACGAGCAAGAGTTGGAATTCTGGGTTCTTGACAATCTAAAACGGTTTCCTCAAGAGGCACAGCAAATGATCATCTCTTACGAGTTCCAGAAGGCTATTTTCAAAAAGGCCAAACAATCCAAACAGCAAGGGGAATAATGGTTCAACCGCAGAACCAAAGGCAAATCAGCTGGTCAGTAAGTTCGGTAAATGCCTCTATCAGGCAGTCGCAATCTTCAGCCGCCTCTCAAGCAGGGCGATGTTGTTTTGATAAATTGATCGCAGCCTGTTGAATTCTGCTGCCTTTTGTTCAAGTTCCTCGACAGCCTGCCTCTTTGCCTCAAGCGCCGCCTCTTCGGAAGCTCTTACCTTTGACTCGAAATCTTCCTCCTTTGCGCGCGCTTCGAGGCGCAAGCCCCTTCGGCGCCCGAGGAAGGAGATCCAGCGGCCGGTGACCATAATGGGCAAAATCACAATGAGAGGGAGGTAGATCAAGAGCTTCCCAAGTGTGTCGGGTAACCCGGTGCCCCTCTTGATTGCAAAGTATTCGATGAGGATTCCCCCGTAGATGAACAGTCCAAGGATCCCTAGGCAACCGGTACATCCGAGAGCAAAGCCATAGCCATGCTCCTTAGACTTGAATTGCTCCTTTAACCACGATTCCTGCTGGCTGAGGATAGATTTGACTCCCTCTATTTGGTCGATCAGTCTTTGCCTTTCATCACGAAACCGGTTTGCGCTTGCTTGGCTATCCGCAAGCAGCTTTGCCAGACTCTCTTGCGAATCAGAAATCCACGACTTGTATCTGCCTATTGCATTCTCAATAAATGGCCGGTGAAAATCCGAGACAATCGCGATAATTCCTCGATACGCGAAGATCGTACCCTTATCGAATAGAGATTTTACGTCCTGTTTCAATTCGCCTACGCTAGCGGAACGGAACACGAGGGGTAATGATTCCGGAAGCGACTCTACGACGCGAATCGTTTCCCAACAATCCTCTGAGAGCTTATTTGCCCTGCCCCTTTCCTCTTCCCGCAATTCGCCAAGCAGGCCGGTAACTTCCGCCCTCATCGGATCGAGGGATCGATCAGTTGCTGCAGCGGTCCAATACTTCAAATCCGCCAGAATGAGTTTTCTCAGCTCTCGAATCGCATCTTGCTTGAGGCCCGCTCGCATCAGCGCACGAACCAGCTCAAACTGGTAGGGCAAATCCCCCGGCGCTAGCGCAACGGCTAGACTAATATGATCCAATGACGCGGCTTCATTGCCCGATGCATGCCAAGCCCGAGAGAGATGGTAGTGTGCAATTGCCTTATGGTGGTCATTTGGTGCAAATTTGGCCGCCAGTTCGAAGTAACGTAGTGCCTGCGCCTGATTGTCGTCATGGACAGACAAGAAGCCCAGGTACTGATAGGCAAATCCATTGGTTCTGCAGGCTTCGGTGGCTTTTTGAAAGCGCTCGCGTGCAAACTCCCGTTCGGCGCTCTCATAGCATTGAACTCCCTCGTCAAAAAACTGTCGAGAGTCAATCCAATGCGTCTTCCACAGCGAGTCGAGCACGTTCTGCGTCGCTTGAGTGTTTCTCTCAACAGCCCATCGAACCTCAGTGATCTGAGCTCCGAGATAGACCCTCGCCTGGTCGATGCTCCAACTGATCTCACGAGCGGCCTCAAGAGCGGCCTCCCTGTTTTGCTCAGCCTGGTAAGCTATTTCGTTTGCGATGGTCTGCGACGCGTCGTCGCTTGCCTCTGCATAGCGATCCGCTGCTTCGGAAAAGCTGGATTCAATCTCTTGGCGGATGAACCCCATCTCGCGATGCTGTGCGGTCAATCCTCGATCAATAGTATTGAGAAGCACGCTCTCTCTAGAGCCCATGGGGAGCGCAGGATTCGCTGACCGCGCTATGTCGAAGAAGTCGCTGCGAAAACTCATGCAATCAATCCCTTCCGCAGGATCGGTTTTGACATCGGGGCAATGATGGGAGTATCGCACACGAAATCATTGAGGGCAACGTTGTCGTCCTCTGCGCAGCTTTCGGAGGAGGCCATTCAATCCCTCATCGAAGTTCCTGGCGGATTCGAGCGTGCGGGATGCCGCCTTTTAAGCTCAACTGCTGCCCAATTCGCGTTTCGAACTCTGCCTTGAAGCTATCACCCCCGATAAACGCCGCTCACTCAAGTCATCCCGTCAGCTGTTCTAAATGAGCGGGGCATCATCATTATATTCAGCGATTTGCGTATCCTGAATAGCTATTTGTTGCGATTGCTGACTTCCCGAACCCTCCCTCTGCCACATCCGAAAGAATCCAAATCCATGAAACCATCTAAACTCTACGAGGCGCTTCATGCGCTAATCGGCGAACGTGTGCCGCTGCATATCTGGGGCGCATGCGGCGTGGGCAAGTCGCAGATCGTCGCCCAAGTGGCACGCGATCTCGGAATCGACTTCCTCGACGTGCGCGCCGTGCAACTCGATCCGGTCGATCTGCGCGGACTGCCACGCATCGCATCGAACCAGACCGAGTGGGTTCCGCCCAAGTTCTTGCCCACCGACGGCAAAGGCATTCTCTTTCTCGACGAGTTGACCTCGGCGCCGCAGATGACGCAGGCCGGCTGCTACCAGCTCGTTCTCGACCGCAAACTGGGCGAATACGTGCTCCCCGATGGGTGGGTCGTCATCGCCGCCGGCAACCCGGCATCGGAACGTGGCGTGCACTTTGCGATGCCGCGGCCGCTGCGCAACAGGTTTGTCCACCTCGAACTCGAAGCCGACCTGAGCGACTGGTGCAGGTGGGCCGTGGGCGCGGGCGTGCGTCCGGAAATCATCGCCTTCCTGCGCTTCAAGCCGGACCTGTTGCACGTAGCCGACACAACCTCGGACTCAAACGCATGGCCTACTCCGCGTTCCTGGGAGATGGCTTCACATGTTCTTTGCGGCGTGGCGCGCAGACAGAACACAGCTCTTCTAACCGGCGCTAGAGAGTTTGAGGCGCAACTGCTCGACGGAACCGTGGGGCAAGCGGCCTCGGCGGAACTGCTGGCCTTTCTGCGCCTCTTCCGGCAGTTGCCATCGATTGACGAAATCCTGCTCAATCCCGATTCTGCGCCGCTGCCGACGGAGCCATCGGCACAGATCGCCATCTCGACGGCGCTGGGCCGGGTGATGAGCGATAGTTCCATCGGGCGCGGCCTCAAGTACCTCGACCGGATGCCCACCGAGATGCGCGTGATGGCCATGCGCGACGCGGCGGCGCGGGATCGCGCCATCACCCACACGCCGGAGTTCATCCGCTTCGGCATCGAGCACCAGGAGTTATGTTGCTAACCACGTAATCGGAGGTTATCCAATGATTCAAGAACGCGCCATGCTCGCCGCCATCCACATCAGCATCTGGACGGCCGTCAAACACGACCGCGGCGTCAGCCGCGATGTGGCCGAACGGAACAACGCGCCGCAGAACGCCGGCCGCTACAACAAGCAACTGCTGCGCGGTGCCGACAAACTCGACCAGTTGCGCACGCTGGCCGGCCAGGTCCGCCAGTACTTCTACAAGATCACACTGCCGTGGACCGACGAGGGCTACCGCCTGCTACCCGGCAATCTCTACTTCGATCTGACCGCTCGGATGCGTGAGTTCGAGGCCCAATTCGAACAGGGCGTCGAGGCGTTCCTGGCGATCTATCCGCAGTACATCGAGCAGGTGCGGCCGGAGTTGAATGGGCTTTTCCGCGAGGAGGACTACCCGAAGGCCGAGAAGCTGCGCCGCAAGTTCGGCGTCAAGCTCGAAGTCCTGCCCATTCCCACCGGCAACGACTTTCGCGTACAGATGTCGGCCGAGGAACAGGCGCGCGTCGCCCGCGAGATCGACTCGAATGTCCGCCAGTCGCTCGTGCGCGGAACCGAGGATCTGTGGAAGCGGCTGCGCGATGTCGTCTCGCACATGGTCGACCGGCTGAACGAGCCCGAGACGCGCTTTCACACCACGCTGGTAACCAACATATTCGATCTGGTGGAACTGCTGCCGAAGCTGAACGTCACGGGCGATCCGGAGTTAAATCGATTCGCCGAGGAAGCCCGCCAGAAGCTCTGCACCTACACGGCGCACGATCTCAAGAAGCACGAGTTGCTGCGCGTGGCCACGGCAACCGAGGCCGCCGGGCTCGTCTCCCGCATGGACGAGGCGATCCGCAGCTGCGAGGCAGAACAGGTAGAGCAGACCATCACTTCGGTCCAGGGCATCTTCGATCGCATGTCTGCGTACATGGAGGCGCCCGCGGCAGCATAATACACGCAAGCGACTGAAGAATCATGCGAGGGATTCTGAAGGATCAGCATGGCCAGTCAACCGGCACTCACCTGGTTCAATGAGTGCCTTGTCCTGCAACAGTTGATCCAGCGGCAACGATAACCTAGCTGTGATGCGAGCTCTTGTTCGCAGCGAAGCTCTACGGCACAGCCTGCGGTGGCGATAGTGGGGCTATCTCCGCTGTGTGAAACTTCACCATATTCCACAGTGCAGCTTCTACCTTCCCTGTGAGACGAGAATAGTACGCCTGATAGAACTCGAAATCCGTTCTGCCTGTCTCAGCGCACTTTGTGGCGATGATGCGAACGATAGCCGCACGATCCTCCGCCGCCATGCTCATGCCGAAGATGATGCCTTGCAGGTCCTCGAAGCGATATCTGAGTGTGCGTTCCACAGGATTCGATAAGTCCCCGAGGCCGCTCTGCAGCGTGATACGGTATTCCTGCTCGTGCTGCCAGTCGGTCAGCTTTCTCGTAACGCCGGCGTGAAACGTCGCCCAATACTGCTTGCGCCACTCCTCTGTCTGCAGTACGAGATCCCTGCCCGTCGCGCTCATGGTGCCATCCTCGCCACGAAACCAGAATGCAACCTGCGCCGGAACCAGAGTTCCGAGAGAACGGAAGAAATCCACTTCGGGATACCGGTTTGCATAATGCACTTGCTGCAGCGGCTGGGGGCTGAACGTGAAGATGCGCTCGGGAGCATGCCGCGGACCTCCTATACCGATATGCCGGTTCAGACGGAGTGCGGGCTCTCCTTCGGGGAGCGTTGTAGTCTTGAATTTCAGACAAGCCCCTCGATGATTGTCGCCGTAGTAGCCCCACATCGACGCTTGGGACGGATCAGCCACAAAACATGCGGTGTACCAATCACCGAACGAGAGGTTTTCAAGGCTTAACAAATACACATCTGGGAAGGTTGAGCCGATTACCCTCCATACCGGGCCATACTGCTGGCTGACACCCGTGTAGTCCTGAAGAAAGAGTGTCTGCTCGATGGTGCTGATGAATCTTGCCGTCATCTTTTCTACGACGTCGGGATTGTCGGGGTTGTTCGCTTCATACTCATTTGTGGACGCGAACGACTCCTTCAAGCGAAGCGGTTTTGCCACCTGATTGCGAAAGGAGGCATCGATCGGATGGAAGGGGGCATCCGGCTGGAGCGAGGTGCAGATTAGGTTGAATAGGCGGAAGTGAACCGGGAAGAGTACCGAAAGCAACTCGTTCCGGCGAATCGGGGAAACTCTCGCTTCGAGCAGACCAGGTAGTTCGCTCAACTCTGGATCGGCGAACATCTTCGTGCAGATGGCGTGGAAGACACTTGCAACCTCTGGATGGAGTTCTTCAGGGAGCAGTCGAATTGGCAGGTTCTCAGGTGTGACGACATAGCCATCTTTGTTCTCCAACGCCAGAAGGATAGTCTGCATAAGACATAAGACATAATGACGCAGAAAATTCTTCCAGGCGATTAGGTCGCCTTTCCAGAACATATCCTTGTACCCCTCAACCGGATCGTTGAGTTGTTTTGTAGAAGCAAAGAAGATTTCCTGCTTTTCTAGCTCTGCACGTTCTCCAAGCAGTGCATCCACTGATCGAAAGCGATAAACGTACTCCATGATGGCCTCTAGCACTTATTGGAGCACAAAGGTTTGAAGTGGAAACGTATTCTTTTTCGCGGGAGATGGAATCTTCTTGCTCTGCGACCGTCACGCTCTTCGCTCCGTTCTCAGTCGGCACAACATGCAGCCGCGTTGAGTGCCACAACGCTCGCAGCCAATTCATAATTGGAGGCCCAGTCATTTTATGCCCGCAATGACACATGAAACTCCGGCGGCAGAGCGCATCCGCAAAGCGCGCACGGCACTTTTGCTCGATCATCCATTCTTCGGCTCGCTCTTGTTCCGGCTGAAGAGCGAGGAGTGCCGCTCGATTTCAACCATGGCGACCAACGGCGTTGTACTCCGCTACAACCCCGCGTTCGTCGATACGCTGAATGCGGCGACGCTGGCCGGGGTGCTGGCTCATGAGGTCATGCACCCCGCGCTCCAGCATCACACCCGGCGGTCGAAGCGCGACCCCAGGCGCTGGAACGAGGCCTGCGACTACGCAATCAACCCGCTGCTGCTCGATGCCGGTCTCAGTCTGCCGGACGATGTGCTCGTCGATCCACGCTTTCGCGGGATGAGCGCCGAGCAGATATACAACCTGCGCGAGGCCGAAGCGCAACCACAGTCTGATGACCAAAGTAAATCGGAGCAGAATACGGGCTCTGAATCGAACGATTCGGCAGGTGAAGGGAATGATAGCGGTACACCTTCCGTTCCGGAGAGCCAGGGCGGCATCGGTCAGGTGATCGATGCGCCCGAGGCCGGCGACGATATGGCAAGCATCGAGGAACAGGAGCGCGATTGGGAGATCGCCGTCAACCAGGCGGCGACCGTCGCCCAGCAGGCTGGCAAAGTTCCCGCCAGCCTCAAGCGAACTCTTGAAGGCGCGGCGGAAGCCCAGGTCGATTGGCGGGAACTGTTGCGCCGTCTTTGGTCCGACACCATCCCGGCCGATTCGAGCTGGATGCGGCCCAACCGCCGTCACATCTGGTCCGGTCTCTATCTGCCCGGCGTTGTGCGCGAAGGCACGGGCGAAATCGCGATTGCCGTCGATTGCTCGGGTTCGGTCAATGCGCGGCAGTTGCGGCTCTTCGAGGCGGAGATCCGTTCCATCCTGGAAGGCCAGCGGCCCGAGCGGGTGCATGTCCTCTACTTCGACGCCGAAGTTCACAAGGTCGATACCTACGCGGCCGGCGAGATGCTTCTTCTCGATCCAGTCGGCGGCGGAGGCACTGAATTTGGGCCTTGCTTCGACTGGCTCAATGAGCACGGAATCCACCCTCAAACAATGGTCTTTCTGACCGATCTATATGGGAGTTTCCCTGAGTCCTCCCCAGATTACCCCGTGATTTGGGCCTCGACCGGCAGTCGCCAAGCGCCCTTTGGCAGCGTCATTCCCATGCACGCGGCGTAGCCAATGCTTGGCTCATTTGAAGTGGCACGTAACGGAGCATCCCATGAACAAGCAATTCTTCATCTTTACCGATGGCTCGGCCATCGGCAACCCAGGTCCTGCCGGTTGGGCAGCTATCGTGATCCACGGGACAAAGCGGCAGGAGATCGCTGGATCGGTTCCGTGGTCGACCGTCTCTGAAATGGAACTGCGCGCCGCTGTCGAGGCCCTGCGACTGACGCCAGCCGGCGCACGCATCGAACTGCGCTCGGACTCGGAACTGTTGGTCCACGGAATGCGCTTTCTCGTCTTCCGCTGGAGACGTTACGGATGGCGCAACAGCCGTGGCTTTGACCTGCAGCATCAGGAACTGTGGCGCGAGTTGCTCCTGCTGAATGCGGATCGAACTATTCGTTGGCTATGGGTCAAAGGTCACAGCGGCCATCCAATCCAATCCCGTGCAGATGCGATCGCCTACCAAGCTGCCAGAGCAGTTGCCGCTCAGGACCGAATTGCCGCCTGATGTCAGAAATGAACCACAACCTCAGTCAGGGAGTAGACAATGGCAACGACTGCCGACTCGAATTCGCTCTTTGAGATTGACGCTGAACTGGACAGCCTTCTCGATGAAATCCAGGAGCAGGCAGAGTTGGAAGGGCAGCCCTCGGAAGAACTTTTGAACCGTTTCCAACAATTTTGCGATTCACATGGCGAGAAGGTGGACCGAATCGGACGGTTTCTGCGCACGATGGAAGCCCGGGAGCAGTTCTGCCGAGCCGAAGCTGCCCGCCTCAGCGACCGGGCACGAAACGCAGCTGGTAAGGTGGAGCGAACCAAAAACATGGTGCTTTACTACCTCTTGAGCCGGGACCTCAAGAAGATCGAAGGCCATCAGTTCACCTTGCGCGCCCAGAAGAATGGCCAGGATTCGGTACGGATCACTGATAAATCTGCACTGCCGGTGTGCTATTGCACGGTTGAGGCGAAGATCACCGGTGTCGTTTGGGAAACGCTGCTGTCGCTGCTCCCAGATGAACTTGCCAAGGCGCTAGAGGCATCTGTTCAGGAAACCCGGCCAGACAATGACGCCATCAAGAGGGCGGTGTCACAGGACGAAATGGTGCCGGGGGCGCAAGTGCAGCGGGGATGGCACGTGAGAGTCGCTTGACCCGCCGTCAGTCTATCCTACTGAACCGCCAATAAAACAACCCTCAACAGCGGCCATCCGTGACAATTCATCTGCGACTAATACGGAGGGGCTCTAAATGTAGAAGCGGTAACTGGGCTGGACTACTCCTCCCTCCGGGACACACTTCAGGATGTCGCCCACCCGGCGCGCAGCCCGCAATGTGATCGGCTCGCCTCCGTCAAATTGCGTATTATTCCAGTTCAGTTTTGAAAGAGAGAGCATCTCTTTTGCTAGCTGTTCCAGCGGAGTCTCGGACCGGGTCACCAAGAACTCCAGTGGTCGCGGGACATACATTCCGGGATATGTCTCAAAGAATTGAACACTGCCCCGAAGGTAGAGGAGCCCCGTCAAAGGTTGCATATTTAGGAAGGTCCCGCGAAGAGGCGGATAGGTTCCGACGCGAAACAGCCGTGTCAGAGAGCGCCGCATAGTCAGCAGTTCGACAACGTCAATTTCATGCTCGGTTGCCGCGGCCTCGAAGCCCTGCTGTTCGCTGGTTGTCAACTTGGAAGTCTTGTGAACAACAAGCCTTGCCGGGCTTGTGCGGTGCTCCCGACGGTAGACCTGGATAGCATTCTTGAGGAGCGCTTTCGCGTCGTCTCGAGAGAGGTGTGGATTACGATCACCCTTGCTGATCTGCGCCTGCGCCCCTTTGACAATGACGCCTTCTCCGCGTTCATTAAAGACCTGTGCCACGCTAGTCAGGAGTCGGTCTCCTTCCAGTGTCTTGTAAAAGCTGATGCCAACAAAACAGGAGGCGAGATCGCTTGCACTCCGCAGCAGGCGCCACGGCACCCCACCGGCCTTGTAGTAGAGTGCCGTGTGGATATTCCAGGCCCGCGTCGCTTCATCCTGTAGCGGCTGCGAGTTCCGACGGCTGCGGACACGACCGCGGCGGCTTAGTCCGCCGTAGGTGTACGGACGGACCATTTGGATTGGGACTCCTAGACGCATTCCTTCAGCTTTCAACAGATCATGGAACGCAGGCCCGGTCGGGCTCTCGTTGTCGACGGTGTCGGTCCCTTCGTCAAGTTCTTGGTCCTGGGCATCTGGTTTGGGCTCCTGTGTGCCATCAACTGCTGCCAAAAGGTCCATTGGAGGGACACAAACAAGTGCCATCGGACCGCCGCTCTCCAAGAGGCTTGCCGCATGATCCACGAATAACGATACAAACTCCCGGACCATTTGTTCGCCTTTGCTGTGCTGAAGGATGGTTTCAATTTCTCGTTGCCGAATGGGTGACGACCATCTGTCATGGAAGACAAGAGATGAATGAAACGTCGATGCTTCCGAAAAGCCAGGAAACTGGGGAAAGAGGTTGCCCAGTCGACTGTGCTTAGCGGGAATTCCGTCTTTGCAGTGCTCAAGCCAACCTCGGACAGCGTCAATAGTCTCTTGCGTCCCGACCAATCCCACTCGCAACTGAGTCGGAGAGGTGAGCTCTCCTGTGTCCAGCGGTCCATACCGAATCAATCCGTAGCGGATATCAACATGGGTACCCGCGTTTCCGAATTCGAGTTCTGGCTCATGAAGGAAAGAAAGTTTCATTCGTCTGACCCCTCGCTGATTGCCGCTGAGAACAGGCCGTCCGCAGAGCGCTCCTTGTCCTTGTCGAATTCCGGATCCTTTCTTAACCAGACCTTGTCATCGACACCAACCTCAATCGGGAAGCTCTGCAGTTGACCGAATTGAAGTGGCGCTTGACCGAAAAGCACATTTTTCGGGCGCAGAAAATTCGCCCAGAAAAGAACGGCACTCAATACGGCACGATTCCCTTCGATTTCCTTGATTCTTTTTAGACGGCTTTCGTGAAACAGCTCCCGCGTAAATCCGTCGCTGGTAAACCGGTACGTGGGCGTAATCTCCAGATACCATTTGGCGTCCAAGCGTCGAAATTGACCGCGAAATGCAAGATGTCTCAGATGGGTAAAAATTCTTCCGTCCTTTAATTTTGATGAGTAATGACTTACAACGCTGAGATTGCTGTTGCGTTTGAGGGAGCGGTACGGCAGTTTGCGCGGTCTTCCACCTATAGCGAAGCAATCTTCGTTTGGCCAATATCGGACGTTGGAGCCTAACAGCAATCGTAGCGTTTGATTCAGAAGTTGCGCGAACAATCGTTGCCTTTGTGGATCAACACTCTCCGACCATTCCGAGGTATCGAAGCTTTCAACGGTGCCACGGTCGCATACTGAAGCCCACGGGCGACCTGTGAGGTCATCGAAACTGATCACCTTCTTTTCCCAGAGAACCCACCCGGATGATGGCTCATATCGGTTGAGGGCAGACCACACATCGCGGGGAGTTCGGCATTGGGTTTCCCCAATGAAAATGCGCGCGGCGAGGTGATCAACGGAGAGCAGATTGCTCCAGAGAATCTCTGTACAACGAGTGGGAGCGAGGTAAAGTCCTTGAGATGGAGCCGCTATTTCCGCGAGACGTCTCAGACAGCTCGCATCAAACCTGTGATGCGTCTTGACGAAGTTGACTCGGGTCGATGCGGACGGGTTCCAGCCTCTGAAGTAATCCTGAATCCAAATCCAGTACCCCTCGTGTGTTTCCGGATTTGAGACGATAAGAATGACCGGGATATTGCCGCGGAGCCAATACTCGAGGTCGCTTGGATCACATGCGTACTCGAAGGTTGGGCCGGCAACGCTGATTGAGGAGACGACCTTGCTTTGTACTGCAAGTGTTAGCCCAAAGGATTCGCGGGACGTCGGATCGAACAGTTCGATGTATCCGTCGATGCCGATCTCATTCGGACCGCTGGTAGTCCATCGCGATTTCATTTCGAGCACTATGCTCTCGATGAAATTGATCCCGCGCTGGCCGGTAACACCCTGCGCTGAAATCGTCTTCGGGCGATGTGGACGCCTGCGCCTGGAATGAGGAGTCATATCTCAACCTGCACTTTCGTCAGGTGCGCATATCTTCCAAAAATTCGGAAGCTGGTTCGGTGCTCGTGATCAACAAATGGTCACGGGCGCGGGTGCATGCGACATAGAGCAGGTGACGCTCTGTGTTGTAGACATCCTCAAGATCGGTTTCATCGGCAACCGCCTCGATTCGGGACTGAAGAGGAATCACCTCGTCGTCGCAGCCCATAACAGCAACGGCTCGGAACTCCAGCCCTTTGGCCAGGTGCATGGTGCTTATGGACAGGCATCCGGTCGCAATCTCCACGTGTTCATCGAGCACTTTGTACTTTAGCCCCGCCTGTTCCGCGGCCGCTTTGGGCCGGTTAAGTTCCACCGATGAGCGAACAAAGATGGCAATCTCGTGAGGTTGCAACCCAGCCGTTGTCAGGCTGCTCAACCAATCGCAGACTGCCCGAATCTCGGCGTTGCTTGAGGGGCGAACCTTAATCTCAGGCTTTGGGCCATTGAAGAGCGAGACTGCGCCTTTGCGCTCCTCGATGTTGCCGTCGACATCGGTAATCTGCGGGTCCAATAGCCGATCCGCTTGTGACCGGATCTGGTGCGATGTCCGGTAGTTGATCTTCAACGTCATCGAGCGCCCGCGGATATCGATTCCTGCGGCCTTCCATGAAAATGGCTGCTGGAAGATGCGCTGGCCAAGATCGCCCGCGAAGAAGAGGCCATTCGGCCATCCCGCTCCGATGGCGGCGAGAAAACGAATCTGCGCAATGCCGATGTCTTGCGCTTCATCCACGACAGCAAAGTCGAACGGCAGCGCGGCTCCGCTGGCATAATGCCGTGCCAAGACATTGAACATGCCAGCAGTTGTGATAATGCCTTGCTCCCGCAAGCCGGCACGTACATTCTCGAAGATAGACCAAAGAAGTTTTCGTTGTTCTTCCCGGAGGCGCGTCTTCCGTCCCAGGCGGTTCACGTCGCGGTATTCTTCCCACGTATTCAATTGCCAACCATCGACGACCTGGTCCCACTCCGTCGTCAGGAAACGGAGCGAAAACTTGTGATCTCCGCCCTTTTCTGAGCCTTTTTGCAACAGCTCAGAGATCTGTGCATCCGTTGCGATCCGAGGCTTGCCGATGTTCAGCTCGTAGAGGCGACGACCGATTGAATCCATTGAGTACACCTCGATGCGTTCGCCGAGACGAGGTTCCCCGGTAAGAAGCAGGCGCAGTTTCGCCCGGAGAGCGTTCGCCAGCGGTTCGGAGAAGGTCGTCAGCAAAACGCGCGCCTGCGGATTCGTGCGGGCCAAATGCGCCGCGCGGTGAAGCGCCACGATGGTTTTGCCAGTTCCCGCCGTGCCGGACGCTCGCGCCGGGCCATTGAAATTCTTCTCGACCAGTTTACGCTGTTCGGGATGTAGGAACACCGCCCAGCGTTCCCACGGGTAATCGAGGGCCAGGGCAAGTTCCTCGATGTTTTTCATGATCCGGAATCGGCGCAATGCGTCGGGGTGCTCGAAGGGATCGCCGCCCGGAGGGACGTGTTCGGGAACTGGAGGTCGAATGCCCGTTGCCAGATTCAGGAGTGCTTCGGCGGCCTCAGCAGGCAGGTGTCCCGCGATCTCCAGCAGACCGTCTTCTGTCGCATTCAGAACTTCAGGCAACCATTCTTGCGGGACGCCATAACTGAGCAACGTGCCTTCGGAGATGTTGTGGAACACCCCCGGGGCTTGAGCTCTCTGTTCTGCTTCAACGTATTTCGGAACGGTGATTTCCTGAACGCGCTCCCGAACCTCCACGAGCTGCGCGGCGCCGGTCTTGGGATGGGTTTCGAGGCGCCTGCGCTCGGCCCACTGGTACGCCTCGTCATGGTGGTTGACGTAACACAAGAGCAGACTAGTTCCCGTACGGTGAACAATGATGCGAAGATCGCGGCTGACGCGGATTGACCAGAAGTTCGGGTCTTTGGCTTTGTCTAATTTATGGAACTGAAGGCTGGGGTGCGCCGGATTCAGTTGCAGATCGAAAGCGGTCGTCTTTGCCGCCTTTTGGTCCTCGGCGTTCAAGTGCGCCAGGCTGTCCGTGAATGTATCTGCAATTCGGAATTCCATCGACTCACCTCAGAGTGATCCGCCAGCCCGAAGCCGTCTTTCGAATCAATCCCTTCTTTTCTAACGCTTGGAGATTTGTGTAGCGAGAAATTGATGGATCTGACCTTACATTCGAGACGCGATAAATGTAATATCTCTCTCCCAACCTACAGGCTGTTCGCCATTCATTGTTGCTCATTTCAAACGTCTGCTGCTTCCCCATGCTTGTCTTAACTTCAATGAAGCGTTTCGATCCATCTTCCTCGAAGGATTCAATGTCATATCCTTCTCCAACAGACTCTCGGCTTATCCACCGGATACCGGAAGCCAAGTTCGGCAGCCCAGCGCGACGAAGTCTTCGTCGTTCTGCATCCATTACGTACTCCTCGCCAAGCGCGCCGTTTTCCTCCATGATCCGCTTGATTTCGATGAACTCTTCGGGGGTTATTTTTCGAATCTTTCGCGCTTTGGCAGGAAACTCTCCGCGTTCAATGGTGGAGATTACTTGTTCGCTGACCCTATATCCTCGCGAACGACGTGTATCAGTAGGCCCTTCCAGGATCAGTACGTCACCCTTTGCAGCCCCCTGGTAGATCAGCTCCACTCCTGCACCGCTACGCTTTCTAGACCGGCCTGAGTACTCACCGTCGCCCAAGTAGGTTCCGCCGTGAATATTGTCTCGATTAAATAAATACTCGGCGATCCTATCCGGAGAAAAGAAGGCATGAAATTCAAATCCTCTCGGAAAGAGTTCTGCCTTCGCCTTCCGTTGGAGAATTGTGATGACCCCCTCGCGAGCTGTCTTGAGGCCCTCAATGTCAAAGAAGCTCGATGCGTTTCCGGTTTCGCCCCCGTGACTTATTCTTTCAGCATCTACCCCGACAAATAGCCTTCTCTCAGTTTCATAACCTAAGACCACATCGGGGTAGGAGGTCAGCTTCTTGAGTCCCTTTCTATAGGTCGATGTGATTTCAATGCGGCGTTCAACTGGTCTGGATCTGCTGGATTCGGTGACCTTGTACACAAAGAGTCTGAGCCGCAGGTCGTGCTGGTCCGTTCTGAGGAGCATTTTTTGTCCGTTTCGCAAAAGACGCGCGCCCACAGGTGCTCTCTGGATAGACCATCCTGCACGAAGGAGCGCCTCGACCACATGCAATAAATGACTCTTGGCTGGAGCAACTAAAGAGAACTTGGCCACGTACGTTCCTTTCCTTTTCAGGAGCAACAATCGATCAGATCCACAAGTTCCATGACGATAGAATCGTCAGCCTACGCGGAACACCTTCATTACCTCGTCGCCAAGGTGGTTGATGACCTTTACCGCAATCCGGCCTGATTCCGGTTTGTCGAAGGGGCGCGAGGTGTCGCTGCGAAGGGACTCCCACGCCTCTTCGTTGATCTCTGCCTTCAAGGTGGTCTTCAGCGCCTTGTACGGGTCGTTCGCGCCGAGGAAATACGCGTGTCGTACGAAGAAGCTCTCCTCGTTGTAATCCGTGTCGATAAACCAGCAGGCGATTTCATCCGGGCCGTTACTACGTACCTCGCCGGTACTTGGATGGAACACGTCAACGCCGTTCACCTTCACCTGAATCTGCGCATTGGCCCCGTCGAGGATCTGAATGTCCGGTTCACCGAAAATAACAAAGAGATTTCCCTTCCCGGTGTTCTTCAGGTCCTCGGCCATGTGCAGGTCAGCATTCATTCGGGCCTTCAGTACGCGGATGCGGCCCAACTTGCTGAAGTCGGCGGAGTGCGCGTCATAGCTGAAGGCACAGGCGATAAGCACGTCGAATGCAGCATCGCCGGCTTCGCGAGCAGCGGCAACCAGGTCTTCTCGCGTGACGGTGCCGAATTCAGGTCCGATGAAGATACCTGCGCGCTTTTCGCTGCCATCGGTTTCGGCATAGCGCCCCTCGGCGCAAATGTAATTGCCGGGCCAGGGCGCAAGGGCGGTGAATTCAATTTTGTCTTCCTTATGCGCTTGCTGCACCCCAGAGATTTTTAGATTGTTGAGAATGATCTGGACGAAATCCTGCGCGTCCCGTGTGTCGGTATCGCTCTGTCTGGTTGTTTCTATTAAATCTTCGTTTTCATTTACGGCCAGTACGCGATGTGGTGACAGGCTCTCAACCGTGAACGGACCCGCAACGCGGATCTTCTTCTTGTCTTCGTAAGGTTTGTCATAGAGCCGTTCAAAGTCGGCCCTAGCTGCAATAGAGGCGTCAATAGCTCTTTGGCGCGCGATGCGTTGCTCCCACCAAGCAGCATGAAGGTTCTTTGCGCGCTCCGGCCAATTGTCGTCAGCTTCGCGCGGAATCTCCCACTCCTGTAACCGTTTAGCTAGTGCGGTATTTAATTGTTTACGGAGAGGTTCCAGACGTGCCTGGTACTCATCCCAGATCACATCAACTTCCGTGTTATTCAAGATGGACTTGAGGGTAATGTATGGGACACGCTCGTAGACGAAGCCTTGACGTATACTACCCTGGGTCGGAGCGCCTGACGGAACTCTCCCCTGAATCTCAGCTTCTTTCGTCTGACCTTCCGCGCTATCAGTCAGCAAGTAATACGGATAACGAGCGCCCATAATTCGGGTACGAGCCAGAGCCAACGCAACTCGGGAAGTGTCGATTGTGATCCAGCGGCGCCCCCACTGCTCTGCGACATACGCGGTCGTTCCAGACCCACACGTAGGATCCAGCACAAGATCTCCCGGATCTGTAGTCATCAGGATGCAGCGTTGAACAATCTCAACATTTGTCTGGACAACATAGACAGGTGCATTCTGTCCTAGGAAGCCTTCCCAGAGATTACCTATAGCCGTTAGGCTACTCTCATCCAGATAACGCAGGTGTCTGAGCGAATTCCCAATGATGATGATGCGGTCTGTCTTCAAGACTCGTTCAAGCTGTTCTTTGGTTGTTCCCCACCAGCGTTTCCCGGAATCAAATGTCTTGCCATGAAACGCAATCTCGTATTTTGCTCCTGGGCCAGGCTTCGTCAACGACACGTCTTGGCCAATGCGGGCGTTCTTGGGTAATCCTCCACGATGCTTTTCCCATTCTGACCGTCTCATTCGCTCGCCGGACTCAAGAATTATCCAGGAGAAATTTGGGTCATTTTCGTCGCCCTTGAGTGTATAGAGTTGCCTGTACTTAATTGAAGATCCCTTTCTACGGCTATACCAAAGAAGGTAATCCAAACGCGCAGGCATGCGGCCAGTGGCTGACAGGCCCGTGGCGCCTTTGGTGAATGCGATCATCGCAATAGAGCTGTCTTCTCCAAAGACTTCGTCCAATAATGCTCTAACGCGATGGATGTTTTCGTCGCCGATTTGGACGAAGAGCGAGCCAGAGTCGGATAGAAGATCTCTCGCTACGGTGAGGCGGTCACGCAAATAAGTCAGATAGGAATTAATGCCGTCTCGCCACGTGTCGCGAAATGCCTTCACTTGCTCCGGTTCTCGGGTGATATGCTCGACACTGCCGTCTTTGACATCTCGAGTTGTTGTGGACCATTGAAAATTCGAGTTGAATTTAATGCCATAAGGCGGATCGATATAAATGCACTGCACTTTTCCGCGCAATCCTTCGCGCTCGGCCAAAGAGGCCATCACTTGCAAGCTGTCGCCCAGGATCATCCGATTCGACCAGTGCGCATCGTGCTGGTAGAACTCAGTGTGAGCGACCTCGCTGGGCAAGCCGTTGAAGTTGGCAAAGAGATCGAACTGCGGCTCCGCAGCTGCTTTGCCTGCTTTCGTCTGCCGTTCAAGATCGTCGATCAGGACCTTGGGATGGACCTTCTCCTGGATATAAACTGGCGGCGCGGGCACCACCAAATCGGACCAGTCTTGCTCATCTTTGCCGCGCCATACCAGCTGAGGGTCAAGGTCGCGATTGCGACGTTCGTAGGCGACGCGGACAGGTGACAACTCCTCGGTCCGCATCACCGATTGATACTCGGCGGTGGGGATATTGCGGCGGGACGCTTCCTTGTGAAGGAGCGTATCGACGATTTTCTTCGGCTTCTCTCTTATCGTCTTCGGCATTGCTCTCCCTTTACTACACCACCTGAGCGGGTTGCGGTTTGATCACTGAATCAACGATCTTTTGGAACTCGCTTTCGACTCGTTCGGCGAAGTCGGCCTCCATGCCAAACACCTCGGTAAACTCGGCGAAAGCCCAGCGGCCGAATTTGCCGCTGTTGTTCACGCCCGGAACCCAGTAATTCTCCATTGTGAGCTTCTTATCCTTGGCGTCCTCGCGCCTGTATCCTTTTACTTCCACCACAAGATGGAGCAAGTCGTTCTCACCGTGGCCGTCGTCCACAAGAACAATGAAGTCGGGACGGTAGATGCGGCTTTCTGAGCCATGACGGTAAGGCACGTCGAACCCCAGATTATGGTTTTTGACATAGGCACGCACGCGCGGATGGTTTTCCGCTACGCGGCAGAACTCCGCTTCCCAATCGCTGTCGAGAATGACCCAGTTGATATGGCAACGCCGCGAGTCTGTTTCCCAACGACTGGTCTTTGACGTTGTGAAGTTAACGTGGCTGGTTGAGCCAACCGGATTGAAGGGGTCAAGGAGCACTTTGATCGGTGCCTTACCTTCAGTACCCTTGGTGATTGCCGCGGTGATACGGTTGCATGCCTCGTCGGCAAGATTGCGGTAGAGAATCTGCGCCGGATATGTGCCTCCCTTGCAAATGAGGCAGGTATCCAGCCACTCTTTGACGATGCGCTTGAGCTGGCCGAAGAGATGGAATTTCGCCTCCTCGCCCGGATCGCGCCATTTGCTGTAGAGCAGGTACGTGGTGAGGCGGTAGAGCACGGTCGAAGGCCGCATGTCGCCCAGATGCGCAACCGTGAGGTTTACGCTTTCGCCCACGATTCCGGCATTTTGGGTTTGCGATGGTCCGGTCTGCTCCGGGGTCAGGAAGAAGATCGAGTCGTTCGTGAATTCCGCTGTCAACCGTTCATTAGGCAATTCGACGCGATATCCCATGACGCGCGGGAAACGAATTTCAAGCGAGTCACGGTCCGGTCGGACGGCCTTGACCTGGATGGTCTGCCGGGGCGGGACGGGCACGACCACGACGGGCTTGGCCGCAAAGTCGAATGGAATGCCGAGCACGTCGGCATATTCGACGTTGAAGAGCCCTTCCTCGTTCAAATCGTAAGACTGGCGGCGCAACGCGCGCCCAATGACTTGCTCGCAGAGAAGCTGCGTTCCGAACGCGCGCACACCGAGCACGTGAGTGACGGAGTTCGCGTCCCAACCTTCGGTAAGCATGGCAACGGAAACGACGCAGCGAATTTCACCACCGAGACGGCCCTCCTTGCCAACCGTATTCATGACCTCCCGCAGAACTTCCACATCGTCGATGTCTTCCACCTGGACCTGCTGGCCGCTGCGCTCGACACGCTCGCGACGGAACTGTTCGAGTTCCGCCGCGGCGGCTTTACGGAAGTTGTCGTCCAGAGGTTCGCCGGATTCGAGCTGTTCGCTATCGATCAATAGTGTGCGAGGCCGAGGATAAGGATTCCCATGTTCGTCATAGTTCCGAAAGTGTTCGAGACGGCCATTTACGAGTTGTGTGGTACCATCCTCATTCGCGCGCAAGAAGCCGGAGACGTAATCGTAGACGAGCTTGGACGTAGAGGTGTTGTTGCACACAATGATGAAGCACGGCGGAACCCTAATGCCCACTTCCTGCCACTTCTCAAATGTCTGCTTATAGTGGCCGTGCAATGCGTCAAGCGCGGTGTAGAGGGGCGTGGGCAGGCTTAGCGGATCGAGATTTTCCGCCTTGCCGCGGCCCTTCTTCGGCATCTTTTTGCGAATGTGCTCCCAGAGGTTCCTGAAGATCGGCACTTCCGCGCCGGGGATATTGTCGGCGACGGGCACGCGCGGGAGCTTGACAATGCCGCATTCGATGGCGTCCATCAGCGAGAAGTCCGACATGGTCCACGGGAAAAGCGTGCCTTCCGCATAACCGGAGCCGCGCAAGAAGAATGGCGTGGCGGAGAGGTCCATCACGCGCGTCAGACCGACTTTGCGCTTCACGGCTTCAAGCCCATTGATCCACAGGCGAGCGGCTTCCTCGTTGCGCTTCGCTTCCTCTTCATCGTCGCGAGAGAGGGCTTCTTCGTCCGGTTCACCTGGTTTCCGCTTGTAGCAGTGATGAGCTTCGTCGTTCAGTACCATGATGTTTTTGAGACCCATCAGGTCCGGCATGACGCGCTGGATCATCTGCCCTTCGGTTTCGAGGGTGTTGACGGGTTCGCCGTGGCGGCCTTCGAGAAGCGCTCGGCCGCCCTTCGAGATTTCCATACGCTCACGTAGCTTGAATGCGTGATAGTTGGTGATCACGATTTTCGCGCGTTTGACATCGTCCAGCATGTCAGGCGGTACGAGTTCGCGGCTGGCGTAGTAGCTGTCGGGATCGCTCGGCTGGAGCACGCGCAGGCGGTCTTTAATGGTGAGGCCAGGCGTGACAACAAGAAATCCACGGGTAAAGTGTGTGCTGCCCGGACGGCGCACTGCATTCACGGTCTGCCAAGCGATAACCATGGCCATGACCGTTGTTTTGCCGGCTCCGGTGGCAAGTTTGAGGGCAAGGCGGCTCAGCTCGGGGTTTGCCTCGGCGTTGGAATTGGCGAGATGCTCCAGAAACTTCTTCCATGCTGGGCGTTTGGGCGCAACCTCGGTTAACCAAATCGCCGTCTCGGCGGCCTCGATCTGACAGAAGAATGGCCGGATGCCCTGGAATTGATGATGCCTCCAGTGTTGGAGGAGCCGCGCCGTTTCCGGTGTGACGAGCCAGTCGTTTGGGCTTTGCAAGCGGCGCCACTCGTCTACTTGGTGGCGCAACTCATTGATGATGGGAATTGGCTCGTAGCGTTGCTTATGGGTAGACAGCCCCGTTTCATCCTCAAACTCGAAGCCCTTTTGAATAGGCGACTCTTTCCGCTTCCGAGGCTTCGGGATCGGCGTGATGAATTGTGCGATCCGTCGCGTGTCGGCGATTTGCTGCGTCGGCTGGCCGCTCGCATCCAGCTCCCAATGTCGGGCGGGGTATTTGTAGGGCGAATTGAGGATCGGATGCTCGAAGAACTGGTTCGCCATTCGGTTGTTGCGCCTTTCCTACATTCCACCGCCTCTCCTGGTGCTCTAGCGCGCGCCACAACGTTGGCCCCAAGGCAAAAGAGATGGCTACTGCCGGGATGTCAAGCTGGGCTGGCCCAATCATTCGGAGATCGCCTACCAGTTTACGACGCGAGGCCAAAGCTGCCCCCTGAATGAGGACAAATGTTGAGTACGCTGTGAAACGTAAAGACATTGGGGACATCCTCTAAACGCACTTTAGCATTGGACTTTTGCGAAAAGTCTGCGCGACTACTGCAGTAATCATCGAGCAGCCAAAGCAAGCCGGTGACCCTGTACACCGCAGGCTGACTGGCCATCAGCAGACCGATCATAAACATCGCCGATTAATCACCCGTGCGGCCGGTGCTGGTGTGTAATCCGTGTGCCAAATTTTCCGATATTGCGCTGTCGGATCTGGTTGGGCGCGGACCTCTTCCGTGACAGAAACGCTAACCCATTGAATTACAAAGGCTTCATTGGCGCCAGTGGCTAAGTTCAGCACCCTTGAGCATTCAAAAACACTGGGAAATTCGCAGATCCCTGATTTCAGCACCTTTCTCGCACTCTCGTATATTTAGAGATTGAACCCGTCCCAGCCCCCTGCCGCACACGTGCAGACTGCTGCCTTGGCGCTGCACAGGTCTGAGAGTAATGCACCCGATTTTGTCGACGCTGGCATTGGGTGGGATCGGTGTTTTTCCGCACACTCAGCAGTCGGCTCGAATGACTGCGAGTTCCGCGATATCGTCCGCACTCCGATGTGCAAGAGGAGTGCCGGGAAAGTGGAGGTCACTTAGGCGGAAAACGGTCAGGGAGAGTTGCCAGACCCGTCCTGCCATTGCATAAACAGATTCGCCCAATGAGCCATTGCTGAGCCTCAGATTGGGATAATCTGTGACCGAAATCATGTTATATATCATTTATTATCATAGATATAGGCTATTGCCCGGAAACTGCCCATTCCTCTACAATCACACCTTCCCACCACACCCTACCAGGAGAACACCATGAGACTCCGCCGGAATCAACTCTGCCCGATCCACCGCTCCCACTTCTGCTGCGGAAGAGAGCAAATCCCAAGAGAAAAGTGCCAGCGCAGGATGGGCATCCGCCGGATCGACGATCCCCAACACCCGCGCGGATATCGGGAGATCCGCTCGAACGCCGAGATGCGGAAGCTGATGGATAAGAAGATTTTGGCCCAGAGCAGCGAATGCGGTATCTGCCATGAAAAGTTCACAGACTACGGCGACATCGTACCCGACCATATCAGTCCTCGAGGCATGGGCGGAGCGTGGCGGGACGACCATCCCGACAACATTCAGGCCGTCCACTGGTGGTGCAATGGCGAGAAGGGATCGTCCCGGCTGTGATCAGGGGGCCACGATGAAATCGCCTGAGGTATTGCGGATCGACTCGGGCGCCAAATCCATGCCGGGCAATCCTGCCTGGTCCTTGAGAATTTGGTGTTAACAGTTGGCGAGGAAGGCGCGAGAAGGGGCTGCTCAATCTTCCCAGCACACTCCAGGTGTCGAAAGAACTCGAGAAACTCGCAGACAAACGGCCAGGCGCATGCTGATGCCGGATCAGTATGCCGGAGCTCGGACCGCCGAGGACCACCACTATAGAATCAAGCACTTGCCTTTAGAATAAGCCCGCACGGAAGCACTCTAGTCTGGTCGCCTAAGGTACTGATTTGACACATTTGGGCGCGCACGGCATGGCACAGCCTACGGCACAGCTGATTTAAAGCTATGTCGGCTGCCTTTTGCGAGCGATTTTCACGCATGGGACTCATACATGAAGCGGAGAGCCGTCGATCGATCAATGATGATCAGCGAAATCTCGATAATTACCGCGTGCAGTATCACATTCCGACCGGCGCAGAGATGATCTCTCATCCCGGTCTGCCAACCTAGCAAGTGATAGCGGCCTTTATCGTTCACTACCTTTTGCGCTGTGGCGTGCACGGGGTAATCCAGCCAATCGGCGCGGTTACAGTTTCGCGGCCGGTAGGAAGTTGTCGCCTGAGTAGTAATTGTCGAGTCTTCGGTCACTCCCGAAATCCAAACCCTGGCAGGATCCTCACGGGTAGTGTTTCAAAAGGGGTGTTGAGCATCGACCTACCGCAGCAGCCTTTTGAAACGACCAAACCCCTTGAATCTCCGCAATTGACGTTCGGAAAGGCCTCGCAATTCCTGCCTTCTATCTCGCTGAAAATAAAAGGTAAATTTGCACGAAATGAGCCGTTCCAAAACCTTTACCTTAAGAAACAGCCCTGACAGTCCCAGTATCTGCTCAGAAATCCACGCGGATAGGGTACCGGATAACTGTCGTTTCTCCCAGCGGACCAAAAGGGCATGAACCGAGGTTTC
>Ga0326727_10002103_pt1 | contig 70140 bp, 63 predicted proteins | sample MB2enrmetagenome_FD_207643 | JGI IMG/M metagenome (GOLD analysis project Ga0326727, IMG submission 207643) | Lab enriched peat soil microbial communities from McLean, Ithaca, NY, United States - MB29MY | ecosystem: Environmental > Terrestrial > Soil > Wetlands > Peat | place: USA: New York...
ACTCGGCATCAGCCTGCCCGACCATCTCCAGTTCAATCGCGAATGTAGTGTAGACTCGGCAATCGCCTAAACCTGTTTTCAATGGTTTAGGTCATTTGTGGTCGGTTTGGTGACGAACTTGGGCTAAATGCAAGGAGGCCGGCCACTCACGCAAGCCATAGACGCTCGAAACTGTCCCGAGCACGGGAAGCCATGGCAAAGGGTTTTCCCCTTAAAACAAAAACACGTAGAATTGTTATAGAATATCCGTTAGAATGCTGCCGTAAAAGATATTCTGTTGTGACGAGGCGAACCTTATGAGCACCCCTCCTGCTCCGGACGAATTCGACGCCGCACGGGCGATAGTAAAAACTCTGGAGGCCTTCGGCCCAGAGGACCAAAATCGTATCCTTCGCTGGGCTGCTGAAAAACTCGGTCTCGGCCAACCTCAGAAACCCGCAGCGCCTGTAGGCACGGGCCTTCCACAGGCGCCACTGTCAACCGACACATCTCGATCACGAGGTCTCGTCGATATCAAGACTTTCGTCGAATCGAAAAGACCCAAGAATGATACACAGTTCGCTGCTGTTGTTGCGTATTATTATCAATTTGAAGCAGCAGAGAGAAAAGACTCGATTACACAGACTGATTTAATAGATGCCTGCCGGAAAGCCACCTACCCAAGGCCACCGGCTCCAGCGCAAACGCTCCGCAACGCCTTAAACGCTGGGCTGCTAGACAGGGCCGAGAGGGGGGCGTTCTCCGTTAACTCCGTTGGCGAGAATTTGGTTGCCGTCACTTTGCCAGGGGAGAACGCGTCTGCGACGGTTCCACCCTCACTTCGCAAAGCGCGTAAAAAGCGAGGTACTGCAAACAGGGTCTCGCGAGAAAAATCTCCGGTAAGAAAGTGACAGGCGCATACGGGGCGATCCAGGGAACCCTCACCGAGGTCGATAGACTTCGGCAAATCGTCGCCAAGGGCGTATCGAAGCAGGTTTATAGCGCCTCAGAACTCGACCTGATCAGGGCTAATGTACACACATGGTTACACACCCGACGTCCTGTCCTAGTGGCAGTTCTGACGGACGCATCGCTTAAGGAGGTTGACTCGGTTTACCGAGATTTGCTCGCGGCGACCAATCGAGGGACATCCCGAACGCGTTATCTCGATGTGCTGAAGACGCTGAAACGGGTTCTCGGCAACCTCCATGCGGACAGGGCGATTGAGTTATCTGTCGTTGAGGAACCGAGGGCGGCACCGGACACGCCGCCGTCATTTTCAGCGATTGCCACCGACCCCGAAATGCAGCAGCTTCTGACAAATCGATGGTCCGAATGCGTCGGCTGTGTGCAACATAATCTTCCGCTGGCTGCAACCGTAATGATGGGAGGACTCCTAGAGGCACTTCTCATATCGCGCATCAACCGACTTGCGGACCAATCCCCGGTTTTCAAGGCGAAATCCGCTCCGAAAGAAAAGTCAACAGGAACCGCGTTGAAGCTTCGAGAATGGACTCTGAGCAACTATATCGACGTTGCGCATGAGCTAGGTTGGATTTCGGACACGTACAAGGATGTGGGAGAGATTCTGCGGGACTACCGCAACTACATTCATCCCTACAAGGAATACCAGCACAAGAAAGTACTGATGGCAGACGATTCTAAGATGCTTTGGGATATAGCCAAGACGCTGGTTCAACAAGTCCTGAAACCATAAAATAAATGCGACGCAGACGTCCCGACCCTGTGTGGATTCACGAGCCATCGCCCCTGAATAGCGCCAGGAATTGTGCAGCCTTTTGCGCAGTCCAGCCGCTCCGCGGGCCTGTTGAGCAGCCATTTCGAGCACCGATGGTCCGTTGCTCATTTGCGAAGCGGGTTCTTGCTTGCTTTCTGGTCACATTGGAGCGATTGATGTCCTGACCTCGGTACGCTGCGGCAGGAGAACGTAGATGACCAGCGCCAACAAAACAGCCACCGTTGCGGCACAGGCCGCGGCCGGCTGTGATGTCGTTTTCCACCGCAACCGCAAGCCGCTCACGTCGCACCTCGAAGGCTGGAGCAGCGGATATACGGCCGCAGAACTCCCCGGACTTCGCTTCTGCGACCTGAGGCGCTCGGCTGTGCGAAATATGGAGCGCGGGCATCGCCCGGCACGTGGCCATGCAGATCAGCGGTCACCGCACAGAGAACGTCTACCGCCGCTACGACATCGTGGTCGATGAAGACCTCAAGCCGGCCGGCGAGAAGCTGGCCGCCTACCTCCAGGGGAGGCGGCGCCGAGGCTGCGGTTGGTAGGGGCGCGTGCACAGCTCTAAGCGGGGCCGGCGGCGTCGGCGGTACCAGGCAGATCGACGTTAAGGTTCAGCTTGTCAAACAGCACCGGGGTTAGCATGTACCGCGAGAGATCAGCGACCGAACACTCGGCTACTCCTACCGCTCCATCGGGATTAATGATCAGCCTGAATTTCTTATCGAGAGCAGGTCTGTGCGGAAAACTGCACTCCACAAGCATCTCATGGACCGATATGCTCGTCCGTACCTGACAGGCCAGACCCGTGTATATGGAACCCTCGTCACGCGTCCTCGTGATGAGGTAAACGCCAGCCTCACTTTCCCGCTGAATATTCCCGCGCTCACTGGGAAACTCTCTAAAGTAAGCCTCTATATCATAACCAACCTGGTCGCCGAACGACGTCTGAAATTCCCGGATCGCTTCACGCGTGATCTTGTAATCTGCACGCCTCTCCCGCTCTCGATTAGCAAGCTCGGCAATCCAGTTCGGAAGAGTCGGTTGCATAGAGGAAATTGTACCACCGTGCGGAAGGCCGCCCAGATGGAAACGCGACATTCCGTCGCGTATTCATCCAGGAATACCTCGAGGATTGGTTTCCGGTCATCGAGGGCCGGAGGGGCGGGAGGCGGTCCCGCAAAACCGCTACAAGAACGCTACAGTGCTGGCCAAGAACTTAGAACGGCCAATAACCAAGAAGTCTTTTGTTTTGCGATTGGTGCGGATGATAGGACTTGAACCTACACTCCCATTACAGGAACTGGAACCTAAATCCAGCGCGTCTGCCAATTTCGCCACATCCGCACGTGCTCTTACAAATTATAGCGAACCTGCGGCGGGCGAAGCCCTACACCAATCCCAGGAATTTCGGCGCGTATCCGGGGAACACGCCTTGCAGCGACGGATTGCCGCTGTGCCGGCTCACAAGCTCGCCTAACACGTCGCGGAAATCGGTGGTCAGCGCCAGATCGCGGCCTTCGTACAACCGCTCCGGCGCGAGACCCGGCCACCTGCCGTAGACTTTGCCGCCCTTCACGCCGCCGCCCATCACGAACATGCAGTTGGCATGACCATGGTCGGTGCCGCGATCGCCGTTTTCACGCGCGGTACGGCCGAATTCCGACATGGTCACCACCGCGACATCCTGCATGCGGCCTCCCAGATCCGTCCAGAACGCACTGAGCGCCTGCCCGAAGGTGCGCAGCAGGTCCGCCAGCTTGCCCTCGGAGGCGGTCTGCCCCACTTCCTGCACATGGTGGTCCCAGTTGCCGATGTCCGCGAAAGCCATTTCCATGCCCACGTCAGCCTTGATCAGTTGCGCGATTTGCTTGAGGCTCTCGCCCAACGGCGCGCGCGGATATTCCGCGCCCGCGGCCGGCGTGTAAGGCTGCTTCTGGATGGATTGCAGCATCGCCATGGCTTCGAAAGTCTCGCGCGCGGTGGATTGCAGCACGGGATCGTCGCTCGCCTCGAACATATGCTGGAATTCCGCGGCCGCCTGCTGGTCGCGCACCTGAAACGCGCCGATACTCTGCATCGACACCGCCCCCTGCGCGCCCCGCAAGGTGCGCGGCAGCTCCGGCCCCAGCGCGACTGCCCGCACCGGCGACGGCTTGCCCACGGGCTTCGCCAGCGCGCGATTCATCCAGCCGCTCTCGGTGGATTTCAGCCCGGGCGTGCCCGATTCCATGTAGTCCTGCGCGTCGAAATGCGAGCGCGTGGGGTCGGGCGAACCCACCGCGTCGACAATCGCCAGGTGCTGCTGGTCGAACAACGGTTTCAGCGGAGCGAGCGCCGGATGCATGCCGAAAAATCCGTCGAGATCGATGGCGCACTGGCCGCGCTTTTCGGCGAGCGAAGAAGGGCGGGGGATCGCGATGGTCGGACGCAGCGAGTAGTAGGCGCTCTCGCCGTGCGGCACCACCACGTTCAAACCGTCGGCCGCGCCGCGCTGGAAAATAGCCACCAGGATCTTTTTGCGCGGAGCGGGCGTACCCGCGGCATATAGCGCGCGCTCGAGCCACAGCGGCGCCGCGCCTGCTCCCACCATGGCCAGCGCCGAATTACGAAGAAAAACGCGACGATTGATCATTGCCGTTACCTCTGGGCCGTTACCTCCAGGCCGTTACCTCTAGCGCTTTTGAAACTCCGGAGAGCCCAGCGCGGTTTCCGTGATGGCCGCCGTCCGGTCGATTGTCACACCAGGCACCTGGTTGCCCGAAAGTTGCACCGCGAAATTCATGCGCGCCATCAGTCCCGCGGTGTTCATCCACTCGCGGCTGGAATTGGAATAGCCGGTGGGCTCGATTTTGCGATACAGGGGCTCGCCGAGTTGGGCCACCTGGTTGACCAGCGCGTTGGCGAAGTCCACGTTGCCGCCGCTGGCGCGCACCGCGCTCACCACCACTTCGAGCGGCGACTTCATTTTCGACTTGTAAGCGCCCACCGACCAGAATTCCTTGGACTCCAACATGGTCTGCATAACCGCGCGGATGTCGCCATCGGTCTTCAAAAATGTCTGCGCCATGCGATTCACCAGCGCCGCGGGCGGGTCGTCCGCCACGAAGCGCTGCGCCAGCTTCCTGGAAATGAAGTGCGCCGTCGATGGATGGCGGGCCACGATGTCGAGCACCTTTTCGCCATCTTTCTGGTCGCCGCCGGCGGGAATCCTCACGTTCAGGACGATTTTCTCGCCCACATCGTGCCGGCGTTCCGCAAATTTGAAGCTGCCTCCCAAATTCGGCCGGTCGATGGACCAGCCGGTGAAGCAGCGGGCCACCTCCGTGACGTCCTTTTGGGTATAGCCGCTATCCACTCCCAGAGTGTGCAGTTCCAGCAATTCGCGGCCGTAGTTTTCATTGAGGCCGCGTCGCTGAGCGTTGGGACCGCGGGGGAACGCAGCGGGAGTGCTGGGCCCCACCGATTCCCAATTGTCGAGATAGAACAGCATGGCCGGGCTCTTGGCAGTGGCCTCCAGCAAGTCGCGGAACTTGCCCAGGACGTGCGGGCGAATGGCGTCGCGCTCATATTCCGTGGTCAGGTAGTGGTCGGCGCCCTTGTCCAGGAAGACGTTGAAGTGGTTGAACCAGAAATCCACCAGCACTTCGTCCAGTTGGCGATTGCTATAGACGGCGCGCAGGATTTTGCTCTCCTGCAGATCGCGCGCCACCACTTGCGCCGGGCCGGAGGTGAGCTCGATGCGGCGGCGCAAATCCGGCGGAGCGACCGCGAAGAGGCCCTGTCGCATGCCCTGTGGCAGGGCGCCGATCACGTCGTCCTGTTTATCGTGCGGCATGGCTTCGAGAGCGGCCAGCCGTTCCAGCGGCGTGCCGGTGCGCAGGCGGCGAACCTCGTCCGGCGTGAGCACCGCCGCGAGTTTCTGCCGCTCGGGCGCATCGGTAGGGGTTGCCGCGTTGTCGCCCTGCTTTGCTTCGTCGCGCTTCACCATTTTCTGGATCAGCAGGCGGCGGTCCGGATCGCTGGGGAACGGGATTTGTCCGGCGACCATCTGCTTCACGATCTGTGGCGCCGGATAATTGCGCACCAGATCCTTGCTGGACATGGCGAGGGTCTCGAAGGGCTTCAATTTTTCGAGCAGCAGGGGACTTTCGGGAATGCGGTCGGGGTGCAGTTGCAGGTCGATCCACTTCTTTAGCCCCATGGCCTTCACCTGCGCTATGTCGCCGGGCCGCGCGCCGAAGGTGAGGCGATTGAGCGCTTGCAGGATGCGGTCGTCCCCGGAAATCGGCTTGGAGAAGCTGCCGCTATCGGCATAGGCGGCCAGAATCAGAACAATACCCAGTCCCCAATATGCTTTGCGGTGCATCCCTTGCCCTCTGACCTATTAAACTCCATTTTGGCCGGCGAGTTGCGGTGCGCCCCATACTGGGAAGTAATTCACCGCAGAGGCGCAGAGACGCGGAGAAAGAATACAACAACAGGAGGAGAGCGCAGAGGGGGCGGAGGTAACCAGCGTTTCCCCCGATGTTCTCGTCATCGAGCCTACACTCCGGTGTCACGGCGGAGGCGACAGAGGTAACCTGCTCTACCGGGGCGCCTCGAGAAAATGCGGATTACCTCTGCCTCCTCGGCGCTTTCTGGTTTTGATCTTGACCCTCGGCTAACGGCCAGAATCTTCGCCAGCCGCGACGATTCTCGCGAACCGAGGCTACTGAGACCCCGGACCTATACTCCTCCGTGTCCTCCGCCACCTCCGCGCTCTCCGGTTTTGACTTTGCTTGTTTTTCTCCACGTCTCAATACTACTACCGGCCAGAATCTTCGCGTGCCGCGACGATTCTCGCGAACCGAGGCCACTGAGACGCCGATACCCCGGGCCTATCTATACCCCTCCGCGTCCTCCGCCACCTCCGCACTCTCCGGTTTTGACTTTGCTTTTGTTTTTCTCTGCGTCTCTGTGTCTCTGCGGTGAATATCTTCTTTGGCTGCAGCCATGCGGTGCTATGCCTCTGCGGGAATTCCTGCCGGCGTACTGGAGACCCTCCTCCAAATGACGTAAATTGAAATGAATGGCAACTTCCGAAATCGCAGCCCTGGGCGGCGGCTGCTTCTGGTGCCTCGAAGCCGTCTATGACGAGATGCAGGGCGTCATTTCCGTGGAATCGGGCTACATGGGCGGACACGTACCGAACCCCGATTACCGCACGGTCTGCACGGGCCGTTCCGGTCACGTGGAAGTGGTACAGGTCACATTCGACCCGGCGGTGGCCTCCTACCGCGACATTCTGGAGGTCTTCTTCGCCATCCACGACCCCACTTCGTTCGACCGCCAGGGCAACGACTCCGGGCCGCAATACCGCAGCGTGATCTTCTACCGCGACGATACACAGCGCGCCACGGCCGAACAGCTTATCGCCGAGCTCGACGGCGAAGGCGGGTTGCCGGGCCCCATCGTCACGGAGTTGCGGGCGGCTACGGCGTTCTACATCGCCGAGGATTACCACCAGGAGTACTTCCGCAATAACCCGCAGCAGCCATATTGCGCGTTCGTCGTCTCCCCGAAGGTGAAAAAGTTCCGCGAGAAGTTTGCAGCCAGGCTGCGCCACTCATGAGAATCGCCATCCTCTCCGACATCCACGATCGTGTCTGGAAACTCGACGCCGGGTTAGCCGCGGTGCGCGACGCCGACGTACTGCTCTGCTGCGGCGATCTTTGCTCGCCCTTCGTGGTGCACCAATTGGGCCGCGGGTTTGCGCGGCCCATCCACATCGTCTTCGGCAACAACGATGGCGACCTCTACCGCATCGCCTCCAATGCACGGTATTACGACCACATGCACCTCCACGGCGAGCTGTTTCGCGGCGAGTTCGACGGCCGGCGATTCGCCATGAATCACTACGACAGCATCGCCCGAACGCTGGCCGCGTCGGGCGAATTCGACGTGGTGTGCTACGGCCACAACCACGTCTTCGACATCGCGCTCATCGGCAGCACCATGGCCATCAACCCGGGTGCGATCATGGGCGCCACCTTCGCGCCCGACGGCGCGCGCACCGACGTGCCCTCCACCTTCGTGATCTATGAGACGTTGACCGGCCACGCCGCGCAGTTCGAAGTATAGCCGCTCATGCCGCAGGCCAGAGCCGCCTTCCAATATCCCAGCTTCCGCTATTACACGACGGCGCGGTTCCTCATTACGGTGTCGTCGGAGATGCAGTCGGTGGCCATCGGATGGCAGGTTTACGCCCTCACGCACCGCCCGCGCGACCTGGGGCTGGTGGGGCTATCGCAATTCCTGCCCGGCATTCTGCTGTTCCTGGTGGCGGGCCATACCGCCGACCGTTGGCCGCGGCAGCGCATTCTGCAAACCTGCTACGCCGCCTTTTCGGCCATCTCTCTGGTGTTGCTGGCTCTCACGCTCCGCGGTCTCCGTTCGGTTTGGCCGGTCTACGGGGTGCTGCTGCTGAACGGCGCCATCCGGGCCTTCAATATGCCCACCGGGCAGGCCTTCATGCCGCAACTGGTGAAGGCCAGCGATTTTCCCAATGCGGTGGCCTGGTCGTCGTCCATTTTGCAGGCGGCGCTGGTCACCGGGCCGATGGCCGGCGGCCTAGTCTACGGTGTGGCCGGAACTCCCGTGCCGGTTTATGGCGCCGCGGCGGCTTCGTACCTCCTCGGGCTGTTGCTGATCTCTAGAATTCGCGTGCAGGCGCCGCAGCGGCCCCGGGGCGTGGCGTCGCCCGGCGCGATCCTGGAGGGGTTGCGCTTCATCTGGCGCGAGAAGATGATACTGGGTGCGATCTCGCTGGACCTGTTCGCGGTGCTTCTGGGCGGTGCCGTGGCGCTGCTGCCCATCTACGCCAGGGACATTCTGCACGCCGGCACCACCGGGCTGGGAATTCTGCGCGCGGCGCCGGGATGCGGGGCCATCGCCATGGCGGTGCTGGTAGCCCATCGGCCGCTCAACCGGCGGGCCGGCATGGCCATGCTGGCGTGCGTCTTCGGCTTCGGCCTGTGCACCGTCGTGTTCGGGCTCTCGCGCAACCTGGCGCTGTCGCTCGCGGCGCTGATGCTGCTGGGCGCGTGCGACATGGTAAGCGTCATCATTCGCCACACGGTGATTCAGCTCGGCACTCCCGACGCCATGCGCGGACGCGTCAGTTCGGTCAACATGGTCTTCATCGGCGCCTCGAATGAGGTGGGCCAGTTCGAATCGGGCATCACCGCGGAGTGGTTCGGCACGGTGCCGGCGGTAGTTCTCGGCGGTATCGGCACGCTGCTGGTGGTGATTGCGTGGGCGTGGATGTTTCCCGCCCTGCGGCGCGTGGACCGATTCCCTGGGGCTCCCCGGGAGACCCGCTAGCGGTTCCGGCGATGCCATTCCCCGCCGCCCAGACCGCCCGCGTCGATGACCGCGGCAACCACCAGGATCAGCAGGTTGGTCCCCTCCAGCGGCCGGTGGCTATTCTGCATCCAGGCATAGACCAGGGTAGTGAGGGGCAGGAACAGGAAGCCCAAGAGGGGCAGCAGAAGGCCGTGGTAGGCGCGCTGCAGATAGGTCGAAGTGAAAAACAGGAACGCCAGCATCACGCGCGGGAACGCCAGAACGAGCAGCACCAGAAGGCAAGGCATATCGCATCGATTGTCGCAGAATTCACGGCGCTTGCGCGGTACGCATGCGCACCCGTAAAATCAAGGCTTCGCATGAACGCCCCGCAGCGTACGGTCCTCATCGTGGATGACGACAGCCAGATTCTCCACCTGGTGGAAAAAATGCTCCGGCCCCAGGGAGTCACGGTGCTTTCGGCCAGCCGGCCGTCGGAAGCTCTGCGCATTTGCGAAGCGCAGCCGGTCCACGTATTGATCTCCGACGTCATGATGCCCGAGATGGATGGCGGGAGGTTGGCGGAACGGGTACTGAAGCTGCACCCAGAGGCGCGCGTGCTATTGATCTCGGGGCAAGCGAAGGCGCCGGCCGTGGCGAAGCTCCCGAATGTGCGCTTTTTGCGGAAGCCGTTCTTCCCGTCGGTGCTGATACAGGAGTTGCGGGAGTTGTTGGAAGAGGCTGAGACGAATTGTTAGCCGCCAAAAGATTTCTTGCTGCACTTACGGCCGCTTCGTCAGCAGCACCGATTCCTCGATGGTCTTGCCGTCGCGGATCGCCTTCACTTGTACCTTATCGCCGGGTTGCTTGGCGCGCAGCGCGTAAGTGAAATCGTACAGATTGTCGATCCTGCGGTTTTTGCATAAACCGGTCTTCCCGTCGGTGCTGATACAGGAGTTGCGGGAGTTGTTGGAGGAGGCTGAGACGAATTATTAGCCGCCGATGAACGCCGATAAACGCCGATAAAGCAAATTTCTTTTCTTATCGGCGTTTATCTGCGTTCATCGGCGGCCAAAAGATCTTCTTGCTGCTCTTACGGCCGCTTCGTCAGCAGCACCGTTTCCTCGATGGTTTTGCCGTCGCGGATCGCCTTCACTTGCACTTTATCGCCGGGTTGCTTGGCGCGTAGCGCATAAGTGAAATCGTAAAGATTGTCGATCTTCTTGCCGTCGAATTCCACCATCACGTCGCCGGCCTTAAACCCCGCCTTGGCAGCCGGAGAGCCCGCGGTGATGTCGGCAAATTTGACGCCCTTGACGCCTTCGCCGAAATCCGGAATGGAACCGAACCACGGCCCGTATCCGCTTCCCGCGGACCCGCTCACCGGCCCCACCGCGCCTTCGCCGTGCGCCGGCGGAGGCGCCTTCACGAATTGTGGACGGCCCGGCTCGTCGCGCAGGTCGTCGGCCACCTCCGACACCATGGCCAGCAGCTCCGCGGCGTCGGGCGCGTCGATCTTGTCCCAGGTGTCGCTGGGCTTGTGGTAGTCGCTGTGCAGTCCCGAGAAGAAAAACAGCGACGGAACCTGGCCGGTGAGGAACGAAGTATGGTCGCTCGATTCCGATTCGGGGCCTTCTGAAAAGTCGATCTTCAGAGGATATTGGGGCGCCACCTTTTCGAGCAGCGGGCGCAGGCCGCTGCCCGTCGCGGTCCCCCCGACATAGACTTTGCCCTGGCGAATGCGTCCGATCATGTCCATGTTGATCATGGCGACCGCCTTCGCCAGCGGCAGTTCCGGATGCGCCACGTACCAGGCAGAGCCCAGCAGCCCCATCTCCTCGCCCGCGAAATTCAAAAACAGAATGCCGCGTTTCTGCTTCGGCTGCTTGGAGTACCACCGCGCCAGCTCGATTACACCGGCCGTGCCGGAGGCGTTATCGTCGGCCCCGGGATGGATCGCGACCACCGACGGCGCGAGCGAATACGGCCCGCCCATCCCCAGATGGTCGTAATGCGCGCCCAGGATGACGTATTCGTCCGTCGAGCCGGGGAGATACGCCACCACGTTGTGGACCGTCTTCACCTCATGCCGGATATCCACCTGCGCGTCCACCCGGATGCTGTCCGGAAACGCGAAGGATTCGGGCTTGAGGTCCTTGTCGATGTCCGCTTCCAGCTTGTCCAGGCTTTTGCCGGCGTCGTGGAACCAACCGTCCACCAAGTCTTCTTTCACCTCGACGATCTCCAACCCGGCGTCCTTGGGGCCTTCGGTGCTGCCGAACTTCACGAGCTCCTCCGGCTCGTTGGGGTGGTTGGCGCGGTCTTCGATCAGGATCATCGCCACGGCGCCGTGCATCTTGGCGTTGGCGGCCTTGTTGGTGAAGGCCGCATGCGGCGTGAGCGCCTTGCCGGCGAACACGCTCTTCTCGTCGTTCTCCTGAGGCTCGTGACGCAGCACCAGCACGATTTTGCCCTTGACGTCGAGCCCTGCGTAGTCGTCGTAGCGATACTCCGGCGCGGTGATTCCGTAGCCTGCGAAGACCGCCGTCCCGCTGAACTTACCGGTGGAGGAAAAACTGATCGGCACAAAATCGCGCGTGCTTTGCAAAGCCGTGGAATGGCCGTTTTCGGTAAAAGCGAACCGGTTCCGCGGACCGAGCTTGGCGCCGGTGGTCACGGGGAAACTCTGCAGGTAGCTCTTGCCCTCCACGGGCTTCACCCCGAACGCGCGATACTTCCCGGCGAGAAAACGGGCCGCAGTCTCCAGTTCCGGACTGCCGGTAGCGCGCCCTTTCAGCTCCGGCGACGCCAGATACTTCACATCGTTCAGGTAGAGATTCGGATCTACCTTGGCATCGGAGCCAGGGGCCGGCGTGCGCACCAGTCCCGCCAGGCACAATAGGAGCCCCAGCCTGCGTATCCAACTGATCATTTCACCCTCGTCACTGCTTCTTGATCGGCGATGCTCCCGGCTGTGGAAGGCCCGGCACGTCGAGCTTCATTTGGCAACCGCAATCCTCGCCGGCGTTCTTGGCGACCTTCTGGTACACGATCTCGTTATCGATGGTGGCCTTCAGGCCGCTCCACTCCACGGCGTTCGCAAGACGCCGCCCGTTCACAAACATGGTGGGGGTGCCATTGATCTCGAGAACCTTGCCTTTGGCGATCTCGGCGTCCACTTCCTTGTCGGTCTCCTTGGTATCCATGCAGCCGGTCAGTTGCAGGCTGTCGATATCCTTGCGGTCCTTGGCCCAGATACTCACGATCGACTTCAAATTGTCGGCCGTGATGGTCTCCTGGTGTTGGTAGATCCAGTCGTAATATTCCCAGAAGGACGCGGGATCCTGGTGGAACACGCAGCGCCCGCCAATGGCCGCCGCGCGGGCCCATGGGTGCATCTGTTCCAGCGGGTAATCGATGAAGTAGAGGCGCACTTGTGTAGGGTAGTTGGCAATCAGGTTCTGGCGAAGCATCTGGGCCTCCACTTTGCAGTAGGGGCACTCGAAATCGCTGAACAGCACGATCACCACGGTGGCGCCGGGGGTGCCGAGGCTGGGCTGGAACGTGGTCTGCAGCTTGTCGAGATCCTTCTTAAAGGGGTTGAAATTGACGTCGAAGGCGTTGCCTTGCAGAATTCTGCTGCCGTCTTTCGTGACATATAGCAATTCTTCCCCGGAGGCCTTCCCGCGCGCGATTTTCACGCGGATTTCCTGCATGTCCGGCACATCCGACGGTTTGGGATCGCTGATGGTGACGGTGTCGGTGGGCAGCAGTACCCAGAGATGCCGGACATAGACTTCCAGTTCTGCCTTATTGTAGGCCGATTTCTTGTCGCTCTGGGCCGTACCGGCCGCAACCAGCAGGAGCGCGGCCAACAAGGAGGAGAATACCGGTTTCAACATTATTTCCATTGTAGACGAGCGGCGGACCTGAGATTTAGTACAATCGCGAGCGAGGGCTTCGCCGCTCGAATTCTCTTCGGGATTGGGAAGACAGAAGTGAGGAGAAGGAGTTGCAAAATTTCCGCTATCCGCTTGCTTACGCGCGCGGCTCTGTGGAGGCACGTTGGAAGCGGGGTGCTTACAGAGCCGGGCCCAGGGGGCACCCCGTCAGGGAGCGGTCCTGGCAGTGAATTTTGAACTCCCTCAGGAAGGAGTCAGAAGTCAGAATGGAAAATGCGTGTAGCCGTCGTACCTTGTTGTGCGGGGCAGTCGCCCTGGGCGGACTATTCCGGACGCAGGCGCAAGAGCGCTTGCCGGAGGCGAAGATGCGGTTGGGCATCATCCTCGGCATCGGCAGGCAACCCGATGCGGCCATCAAGCGCGTGCACGACCTGGGATTGCCCACCTGCCAGGTCGGGGTGGAGGACCCGGGCGGCGATGCCGCCGCCAACCTGCGCCGCGCACTCGACCGTTACGGTGTGGAAGCCACATCGGCCGTCGCCAGCGGGCCAGGGCCGGAGAAGTACGATTTTTATCAGGGACCGCTGACCATCGGGCTGGTGCCGCGCGAGTACCGCGCGCAGCGGATCGCCCACATGAAAGAGATCTCCGATTTCGCGGTGAAGGCCAGGATTCCCGCCGTGCAGGGCCACTGCGGATTCATTCCCGAGAATCCCAACGATCCGGCATACCAGGAAACCGTCGAGGCCATCCGCGCCGTGGCGGCGTACTGCCGCCAGAACGGCCAGAAATTCCGCTGCGAGACCGGCCAGGAGACGCCCATCACCCTGGTGCGGGCGATTCGCGATATCGGGCTCGACAACGTGGGAGTGAATTTCGACGCCGCCAACCTCATCATGTATGGCAAGGCCAATCCGGTGGACGCGGTCGAGATCCTGGGCCCTTACATTCAGGGGGTACACGCCAAAGACGGTCTCTACCCCACCGACCCGAAGCAGCTTGGCAAAGAGGTTCCGATCGGCGAAGGCAAGGTGAACTTTCCGGTCCTCATCGCCCGGCTGAAACAGATCGGTTACCGGAATCCGCTCACCATCGAACGCGAGATCAGCGGCGACAAGCAGACCGCCGACATTCTGGCCGCCAAGGCCTATCTGGAAAAGTTAATCGGGTGAACCATGACAGACGAAAATATCGAACGCCGCACGTTCCTGAAGACCGCCGGAGGCGCGGGCGTATTTACCATTTTGAAACCGCATCTGGTGCGCGGAACCGAAGCTAATTCGGCGGTGCGGGTCGGTCTGCTGGGATGCGGCCGGCGCGGCTCGACGCACGCCAACACCATCATCCAGCACACCGGCGCGCGGCTTACGGCGCTGGCCGACCTGTTCCAGGATCAGCTCGACGCCGCCAAAAAGCGAATCGACGGCGCCGCGCAGGCCAAGGGCTACGCCGGCGTGGCGCAGACCTGGGTGGGTCCGCACGCCTGCCGGCAGATGGCCGAGTCGAAAGACGTGGACGCGGTGGTGATCGCGACCCCGGCCTACTTTCATCCGGAGCATCTGCGGGTGGCGGTGGAGGCGCGCAAACACGTTTATCTGGAAAAACCCGTGGCGGTGGATGTCGCCGGGGCGAAGCACGTGCTGGACATCGCCAAACAGGCCGAGGGCCATACCAGCCTCGACGTCGGGTTTCAGATCCGCTCGGCCCCGCCTTATATCGAACTGGTGCGCCGCATTCATGCCGGCGCGTTGGGGGACATCGCGGCGGGAGAAGCGCACTACTACTGTCCGGCGCCCGACGACCGAAAGTGGACGGGAGCGGCCGGCGATGTGCTGCGGATCCGCAACTGGATTCAGGATCGTGTGCTCTCGGGCGATATCATCGTGGAGCAAAACATCCACGTGCTCGACGTATGCAATTGGGTCCTGAAAGACCACCCGGTAAGCGCCGTCGGCCGCGGTGGACGGAACGGCCGCAGCGCACCGGGCGACGACTGCTATTCGCATTTCGACGTCATATTCCGCTATCCCAACAACGTGCACGTCAGCTTCAATTCGACGCAATTCGGGAAGGGACCGTTCGAAGTGAGCGAGCGGTTCTTCGGCACGCGCGGGGCGGCGCAATTGCCGTATAGCGGTCCGTTCGGGATCGATGGCGAAGAGAAGTGGATGTGGGCGGGCAGCGAACGGCAAGGCGCGGCGTCATTTTCGGCGAGCGGTTCCTTTACCGACAATTTGGCGGAAGCGGACCCGGAGAAGCAGAAGGGGTTCATCGGCAGCATCACCAGCGGACAACTGCATAATCAGGCGGCGCAAGGCGTGGAGTCGGCACTTACAGCTATGTTAGGGCGCAGGGCTGCTTATGTGGGACGCGAAGTTACCTGGGACGAGTTAGTCAAGTCCAACGAACATTGGGACGCGAAGATAAACGTGGATAAGCTGCGGGGCTGAACTAGAATCGTATCTTCCCCAGGGCTCCCGAGGGCGCCCGCCAGCAGAGTTCCGCTTCGGTTGTGGCGGTTCATTGCGGACTTCGTCCCACCATGTATTGATTTCTTCGCGCGCCGCGACGATGCTCGCGAACCGAGGCCGCTGAGACGCCGATACCTCGTGGCCTCTGCCGCCTCTGTAAATCGAATTTGCAAAAACCTGCGCAAAAAACAAGATTCGATTTGGGCCTTCAACGAAAACCGCATGAATAAAGGCTTTGGACCCATCGGCCGCCTATGGGGGCGCGGACAGATTCGGCTGCGGCTTCGCCGCGCTGTGTCTCAGCGGTGAAGATCTTCTTTGGTTGCAGCTATGCGGCGCTGCGCCTCCTAAGAAACAAAATGGAGGCTTGTTGGAAACAGACGATTCTTGACGCTCGCGGCGAGTCTCCATTTTGTTTCTTCCCCCAGTAGCAGGCTGCGGAAAAAGCCCGTCAACCGCTTGCTTACGCGCGCGGCTCAGAAACGCGCTCGTTTTTTTGCCGGCACTTACAGAGCCGCGACTGTGAGGGAGCGGGCCCGGAATGTTCTTTTTCCGCAACCTGCTAGCGGGAGTTTACTGCGAAGGGTCCCACCCAAACAATGCCGAAATCGACAAATGCAGCCCAGTCAGCAGCATAGCCTGTGGAATAATTTGCTGGATGTGTATTACCCCATTTTGGGCAGGTAATACGACATAAGTCGCGGCAAGTGTCTGAAGACAAAGGGCCGGCATTCGTACTCTTGGACCCTTCGCAGTAAACTCCCGCTAGACTAGAAGCTGCCCAGTCAACTGCTCCGTGGTGAACCATGCTTTACGGCTCAGTCACGTCCGCCCCCACTTAATTGAGCCTGAACGAGAACGTCAGGATCGTAACAATTTCGATAGGCACGCCGTTCAACTTAGAGGGCGTGTACACCCATTGCCATGCCGCATCCACGGCTGCGTGCACCAGCAGCGGGTTGCCGCTCCTCACTTTGACCTCGTGAATATGGCCGTCGACTCCCACCACGCACTCCAACTCGACGTCGCCCGCGACCCGCGCCGCCTTGGCGAGCGGCGGATATTGCGGCTCCGCCTTATGTAAGACCCCGCCCAGGCGCACATCGCCGCCTACCGTGTAGCGGCGAATTACCGTCGCCGGTTCGGGCGCCGGTCTTACTACGGGCGCTGCGACGCGTGGCGGAGCCACCGGCAGAGCGCGCACGATATCTTGAAAGATGCCGCCGGGCACTCCATTATCCGGCCCACCGAAGCCCACCGGAACTCCCGCCACTCCGGCCCCTGTGGGCTCGTCTTCGATCAACGGTATGGGGCCTGTGGGTATCCGCCTGGGTTCAACAAAGACGGTGCGCCACCCGGTACTTCTCACGGCGGCCGTGCGAGCCGGCTTCCTCACGTCGCTGCCCAATGGCTTCGGCGGCGGAGCCGGCGGCAGAGGCGGCGCCAGAGTCTCCAGGAAACGGGCGGTCGGCAGTACCTGCGGCCAAACCATCGGCGCCAGCACCGCCAAACTAACCAGCGCAGCCTGGCTGGTTAGACCCAGGAAAGCGGTCCAGACACGTTTGCCTGCCGGACCATCAGTAAGTGTTGCCTGCTCGAACATGATATTGCCTCCTGTTCTTACCCTCTACCAACACACGTCTGCTTACGGCGCCCGAGGGCGAATTAGTGCCTGTTATTGTCGGGAATCAAACGAGATAGCGGCCGGATGCTGACATTGTTGGTCAACCTCCACCGAAATAGACACCACCCCCGCGAATAAAGTTCCAGCGCCGGCGCTACCATGAAGTAGTGCAATTGCCAGTGGCCGTGAGGCGACAGATCGAGGAGCAGGCCGGCGCCCTGGGTTTCCCGGCGCTCCAACGCGCCGCCGGCGCTCTTTCCGGCGCCTACCGCGAAGGGCGCGCGCCGAAGCTGGCCGGCCCCGAGCGCACTGCCGCCTATCTGGTCACCCGCATGCCCGCCACTTATGCCGCCGCCTATCTTGTGCTCCGCGAGGTGGCTGCCCGAATCGGCGCTATTGGCAGCATCCTCGATGCCGGCGCCGGAACCGGAGCCGCGTCGCTCGCGGCGCGCACCTTCTTTCCCGGCGCCCACATCACCCTCGTAGAGCGCGACCCCGCCTTCGCCTCCGTTGCCCGCCGGTGGCTGCCCGACGCTACCCTACTGGCCGCCGATATCGCGCGCATGGACGCTCTCCCTCCGCACGATCTGGTGATCGCCGCTTACTCCCTGGGCGAGCTCGGGGCGGCGCTGGCGGCGCCCCTGTGGCAAGCCGCGCGTGTCGCCTTGGTATTGGTTGAGCCCGGAACTCCGCGCGGTTTCGCTCTTATCCGCAAGGTGCGCGGCGACCTGCTGGCGGCCGGCGCCCGCATGATCGCGCCCTGTCCCGCAGAGACCGCATGCCCGCTCGCCGATCCCGATTGGTGCCACTTCGCCGCTCGCGTGGAGCGCTCCTCGCTGCATCGCCGCGTGAAGGGCGGGGAACTGGGATACGAGGACGAGAAGTTCAGCTACGTGGCTCTAGCCCGGCAACCCGTCGACCTGCCCGCCGCCCGCATCGTACGCCATCCCCAGCATCGCCCCGGCCTGATCGAGATCCAAACTTGCACCCCCGCCGGCCTCCGTACCGAGCGTGTCGCCAAGCGTGACCGCGACCGCTTCCGCGCCGCCCGCAAAGCAGCGTGGGGCGGCGCCGGTATATCATAAACTCGATGCTCGACCGCGAACAGGCCTGGAACATTCTCTGTGAATTCACCAAGAGCGAAGGACTCCGCAAGCACGCGCTGGCGGTAGAAACATGCGTGGCCGCCTACGCCCGCAAGCTCGGCGCGGATGAGCAGCGGTGGGCCCTCACCGCCCTGCTGCACGATTTCGATTGGGAGATTCACCCCACGCTCGAAGAACATCCCCAAAAGGGCGAGCCGCTTCTGGCCGAGCGCGGCGTGGACGGGGAGATGCGCCGCGCCATCCTCTCGCACGCCAACCATACCGGCGTGCCGCGCCAGTCGCCCCTCGAAAAGGTGCTCTTCGCCTGCGACGAACTGGCCGGCTTCATCACCGCCATCTCCTACGTGAAGCCCCACCGCAGCGTCTTTGAGGTGGATGTGTCGTCGGTGAAAAGGAAAATGAAAGACAAGGCTTTCGCCCGCTCCGTAAATCGCCAGGACATCCTGGACGGAGCGCAGGAACTCGGTGTCCCGCTCGACGACCACATCGATTTCTGCGTCAAGGCCATGCAGGCCCGGGCCGAAGAACTGGGCCTGAAGGGCAGCCTCTAGGCGTTGCCTCTGGGCGTTGCCTCTAGGCGCGCGCGCCATGGTTGCGTCGCGCCGCGATCTTTTCGCTTTTTGCCGCCGCCGGCGTGCAGCTTCGCGCACAAGCGCGGGGCGCTCCGGATCTCGACCGCCGGCTCTCGCTCTTCGATTTCGAAGCCGAGGCCCGGGCGTGCGTGCCGCACGGAGCGTGGGCGCGCATTTTCAGGCGCCGCCGCGGGCGAAATCACCCTCCGCTGGAATCACGAAGCTCGACACGCGCGTCACGCTCTTCGGGCAGAAGTTCCCGTTCCCCATTCTGCTCGCGCCTGCCGAAGGTCAGCGAACTGCGGTGCGCGGAGCCGCCGCCGCCAGCGCAACGTACGTTATCGGCAGCAGCGCTTCCATGCGCGTCGCAGATATCGCCAAAGCCGCAACCGGTCCCGTCTGGTTTCAACTCTATATGCAGCAAGGACCGCGGCTCCACCCGTTACCACCAACCACGGGCCCCACCGGTCCGCCACCCAACCCCCCGCCGTCTCCCAGTGGGTCTCTTCGCGCATGGGGTTGACGAACAGCGTCCAGCCATATTGCATGTTCGACATCGCCACGGTTGCGAGCACCATGGCGGCGAGCTGCAGCCATCGATTTCGGAAAAACGTCACTGCTTTCGCGTCTCGGTCAGGTAATCGAGAGCCGCGCAGATCCCGCCCTTTCGATGGCGAATTCCCGCGAGTTCCAGCCCCATCTCGACTCCCGCGAGCGTGCCCGCCAGCATCAGGTCGTTGAAATCGCCCAGGTGGCCGATGCGAAAAACCTTGCCCGCCACCTTTCCGAGGCCCGCTCCCAGCGACATGTTGAACCGCTCCAGCACAATGGCCCGGAATGCCGCTTCGCTCACGCCGTCCGGCAGCAGGACGGCAGTGGTCGAGCTGCTGAATTCCGCGGGGTTTGCGGCCCAGATCTCCAGGTCCCACGCGCGCACCGCGCGGCGCGTGGCCTCGGCCAGGCGGGTGTGGCGTTGGAAAACATTCGCCAACCCTTCCTCGCGCAGCATGGTCAGCGCCTCTCGCAGGCCGTAGAGCAGATTGGTGGCTGGAGTATACGGGAAGAATCCGTTCGCGTTGTGCGCCAGCATGTCTTCCCAGCGCCAGTAACCCTTGGGGAATTTCGAAGTCTTGGCGGCTTCGAGTGCTTTCTCGCTCACCGCGTTGAACCCCAGGCCGGGCGGCAGCATCAGACCCTTTTGCGAACCGCAGACCGTGACGTCCACGGCCCATTCGTCATGGCGGTAGTCGATCGCGGCCAGCGAAGAGACCGCATCCACCATCAGCAACGCGGGATGCTTCGCTTCGTCGATGGCGCGGCGCAGGGCGGCGATATCGCTCGTGATACCGGTGGAGGTTTCGTTATGCACCGCCAGGATCGCCTTGATCTCATGGCCGCGATCGCCCTCCAACTTTTCGGCGGCGGTCGCGGGGTCCACGCCGTGCCTCCAGTCGCCTGGAACGAAATCCACCTTCAGCCCGAGATTCTCGGCCATCTTCCGCCAAAGCGCGGCGAATTGTCCGGTCTCGAACGCCAGCACCCGGTCGCCGGGATTCAGGGTGTTCACCAGCGCCGCCTCCCATCCGCCCGTACCCGAAGACGGGAAGACGAACACCGGATGCCGTGTCTGGAAGACGGGCTTTATGTTCTGCAAGCATTCTTTGGCCAGCTCCGCGAACTCCGGGCCGCGATGGTCCATGGTCGGCCTGTCCATGGCGCGCAGTACACGGTCGGGGACGTTGGTCGGGCCGGGTATCTGGAGAAAGTGCCTGCCGGGCGCATAGTTCATGTCTGCCATTGTACCTGGGTAGGTCAGGATGGCATCCTGCGGCGGCCCCGGAGTTTTCTGAGTAAACCCGCCGGCCGGGGATGACTTCGCCGGGGATTTGTGCTACCTTGCCCGCAAAGGAGTCAGCAATGTTGCATTGGCTGGTTCGTTTCTGGCACAAATTCACCGAGTGGGTGATAGCCCGCCCCGTTGAGCCGTCGCATCATTTTCCCGCGTCGCGGCCGTACCAACCTTCCAATCTCCACGCTCGTCATCACTAGGTTTGGTTGCGGAGCAAATTCTGCCAGGATGAATGCCCGCCCCACCGCTCTCTCACCCGACGATGCTTCGTGGTGCGGCGGGCGGGCCGGAGCTAGTTGAAGAGCAGCCGCGTCTTGGTGCCGCCGAGGGCGATCTCCCGGACAACGGTCTGGGAGCCTACGACGTCATATTGGACTTGGGTTGCGTCGAATTTCTTGGAGACTGTTTCGATTTTGGCGGGGATATCGAACGACTGCTTGTCGATGTGAAACGTCACTTTGCTTTCCCCGATGAGCAATCGGTAATCGCCAGCCTTCAACGCCGTGCCATTCACGACGGCAGGCTTAGTTAAGGTGACATGGGCGGTGGCGGGAAGGGTGCCGGCAAACGCGGCGACAAGAGCTAGAATACTGAACGCGAGAACTAACTTAGTCAACATCACATCTCCTGAGCCCGGAAATTTGCCATCGAGCTAGGGCGTCGGGCTCATAATAGTATTTTATTACCTTTTTATCTTAAATCGCAACAGGAACGTGTCAAGAAATTCAACAGGTCGCGGTGTTTTGCTACGCTCTGTGGATATTGTTCGGCCTCCGCGCCCAAATCGATCGCCTTGTCCTACCCCGGCGCATGGTTGGCCGCAGCCCATTAGGAGGTTCCACCGCATCCGATCGAACTGCTCTGTGGTTGTCTCGGCGAAACTTTCGCGGCAGATTCCATATTGCGCGCGCTCCAAACTCTCGGACCGGATGCCGGGATGCGAGCCTTATGGCCGGACAACTTGAGCGGTCTCGCCGGCGGTACACTGTCTCCATGGCTATCGCCCGGATTCGGTAGGCTGGTATGCGTTATCTGTGCCTGGTGGCGTTCCTGGTGGCTTCCAGTCTGCCTGCTCAGGACCAGCCCATCTTCCACGCCGACGCCACACTGGTTACCGTCCCGGTCCTCGTCACCGACGCACGCGGCAACCCCGTGCACGATCTTAAGGGCGACGATTTCCGTCTTTATGACAACGGCGCGCCTCGCGAGATTCGCCATATATGGCGGGAAGAGGAGTTGCCCCTGGTTGTCGGCATCCTGGTCGATATCAGCGCGAGCCAGCGCGCGTTTCTGCGAGAACACCGGACCACGGTGGACGCCTTTCTGGCGCGGCTACTCCGTCCGGGCGACCGCGCCTTCGTGGTCGCCGTCGATGAAAAGGTCGTGCTCCAATCCGAATTCATCGGCCGCCCCTCCGGCCCCAGCCAGATTCCTCTGGCTCGCGGCGGTGAACCGCTGGGCGAGCCGTGCCCTACGCTCAAAGGCCAGCGCATTTGCGGCGGCACAACGCTTTGGGATGCCGTCTACGAAACCGCTCATTTAGAGCTGAGCCGTTTCACTTCCAGCGTGACCTTCGGAGCCAGTACGTTCTCGGCTTTCATCCTGAGGCGGGCGGCGAATCCAAGCACTTGCTGCGGGTAGAAGTCCTTCGGCCGGGCCTTTCGGTTCGTTCCCGCCGCCAATACTTCCTGGCGCCCGAGTAGCGTTATCCTTCCGCGGCAGAGCCTTTTGGAGAAAGGCAAATCTGGCCGCCGGTAACGATGCGAGATCTCAGCCTTCAAGTTCCCGCGCCCGAAGAGGTCGAGGTTGACGCCGCAACGCTCGTGGCCATCGATCAGGTGTCCGGCCCGCCGACGGGGGTCGCATCAGGACATCCTCGAATATTTCCGGGCCAACTTTGCCGGCCGCCGCTCGCCACTGACTGCTTCACGGACGGTTTGCTCCGCATGCGGCGATGGCGGGCTGAAGCCCGCCAGCCAGTCAGTGGCTCGATGGATCGCGCCGCAGGCGCGTCAGAGTTGGTGAAAGCTCCGGCAATGCGCCACCTGCTCTACCCCAAGATCCCGAGCCGCTTGCCCACCTTGCGGAAAACCTCCAGCGCCCGATCGAGCTCCGCCTTGGTATGCGTGGCCGTCACGATGGTGCGGACCCGCGCTTTCCCTTTGGGAACCGTCGGGAATCCGATGCCCGTGGCCAGCACGCCTTCGGCGAACAATTCGCGCGACAACTGGTGCGCCGCCGCGGCTTCTCCCACAATCACCGGCGTAATGGGAGTCTCGCTGATGCCCGTGTTGAAGCCGGCGTCCGTCAGTCCCTTCTTGAAGTAGCGAGTGTTGTCCCACAGCGCTTCGATGCGTTCGGGCTCCTGCTCCAATACGTCGAACGCGGCCAGACAGGCCGCCGCCACGGCCGGCGGGTGGGAGGTCGAAAAAAGGAACGGGCGCGCGCGATGGTAAAGAAATTCGATCAGGTCGCGGCTCCCGCACACATACCCGCCGAGCACCCCTATGGCCTTCGAAAGCGTGCCCACCTGCACGTGCACGCGGCCATGCAGGTTGAAATGATCGATAGTGCCGCGTCCATTGCGTCCCAGCACGCCTGACGCATGGGCGTCGTCCACCATCATGATGGCGCCATGCTTTTCGGCCGCGTCGGTCAGGCCGGGCAGCGCGCCGATGTCGCCATCCATGGAGAAGACCCCGTCGGTGATGAGGAGCTTGCGGCCCGGCGCGGAGTCGAGTTCCATGAGGATTTTCTCGGCCGCGGCGACATCTTTATGCGGAAACACGTGGATCTTGGCGCGCGAGAGGCGGCAACCGTCGATAATGCTGGCGTGATTCAGCTCGTCGGAGACGATGTGGTCTTCGGGAGTGAGGATCGCCGAAACCGTGCCCGCGTTGGCGGCGAATCCCGATTGGAAGACTACGCACGCCTCGGAGTGCTTGAAGGCCGCGATGCGCTCTTCGAGCTCCATGTGGATGCTCATGGTGCCCGAAATGGTGCGCACGGCGCCGGAACCGACTCCGAATTTCCGGACGGCGGCGATAGCCGCCTCGCGCAACTTGGGATGGGTGGTCAAACCTAAATAATTGTTGGAAGCCAGGTTAATGACCTGCTTGCCGTCGAAGAGGGACTCCGCGGCGCTCTCGCTCTGAAGAATACGGAGCCGCTGGTAGGTGCCTTCCTGACGCCACTGGTCGAGTTGGTCGTGGAGATAAGAAAGAGGATCGCTCATAAGTGCAATTTTCGGTATGCGCCTGAAAAATGAAGCAGGGGCGCGCCTTCGGCGACGCGCGTGGCCACCATCCGGCCTACAAAAATGTCGTGATCGCCCACCGGGATGCGCCGTTCCACCTGGCATTCGATGGCCGCCAGGGCACCGTCGACGAGTGGTACGCCGGTTTCCCCGGGAGTCCAGGCGACGCCTTCAAAGCGGTCGTGACCGCGGCGCGCGAAACGCTCCGAGAGATGCCGCTGGTCTTCGGCTAAAATATTGATTCCGAAGAAGCTGGCAGCTCGGAACTGGTCGATCAGGCTGACTGCGTGGCCCAGGCAGATGGAGACCAGCGGAGGCACTAAAGAAACCGAGGTGAAAGAACTCACCGTGAGGCCGTAGGGCAGGCCCGCGGCATCCACGACGGTGGCGATGGTAACTCCGGTCGGGAAGCGCCCGCAGGCGCGCCGGAATTCCTCGCTTGAGACCGGCGCCAGGCGCCCTGGAAATACCTCGCTTGACATGTGGATAAATTCAATCATATCATGTGGTTGAACGGTACGAGAAATTCAGACCCGCGCCGCCCGCACCATCGGATGCCCTGACAAGGAGGATGTTTTGATCAAGCTGGACATCATCAACGAAGTCGTAAATCGGACCGGAATTACGAAAACCAAAGCCGAGATGGCGGTCGAGACGGTTTTCGAATCGATGAAGAAGGCGCTCGAATCCGGCGACCGCATCGAACTGCGCGGCTTCGGAGTGTTCAACGTGAAACCGCGCAAGACCGGCATCGGCCGGAATCCGCGCACCGGCGCGGAGGTTTCCATTCCGCCGGGAAAGGCTGTGCGTTTTAAACCCGGCAAAGAGTTACAGACGCTGCAGTAATGCCGCAGAGAGTAGCGGCTCATTGTGTCCTCCCAGGAATTTTCTCCTGCGCCGTACCCCCTCTATGCCGACAGCGGTATGGGGGACGGCTACGCTTGGCCTGTGCCTCGCACGCGCGACCGGTATTGGCTTCACACGCTGCTGTTCGCGGTCACGCTGCTGACCACGACGGCGGTGGGTGCGGCCATGCAGATGGATTTCGACCGCAATCTGCCCTTCGACCCGGAGCGTGCCTTTTCGTTGTACCCCTGGCTCTGGCGCCATCCGGCGGCCATGCTGCAGGGCTTACCGTTCTCGCTGACGCTGCTCACGATCCTGCTGGCGCATGAGTTCGGCCACTATCTGGCGGCGATGTACCATCGCGTGGATGCCAGCCTGCCGTACTTCCTGCCGTCGCCCCTGCTGGGCACGTTCGGGGCTTTCATCAAGGTGCGCTCGCCCATTTACAGCAAGCGCGCGCTTTTCGATATCGGTGTTTCGGGACCGATCGCGGGCTTCATTTTTGTGCTGCCGGCGCTGTCCATCGGGCTGGCGTTTTCCAAGGTGATTCCGGGCGTCGCGCATCAGGGCATTTTGATTTTCGGAATACCGGGGCTGCAGCGGCTGATGGAATGGATCATTTTCCCCGGCACACCGCCGGCCAACATTTACCTCCACCCGATCGCGCGGGCGGCCTGGGTGGGTATCTTCACCACGGCGCTGAACCTGCTGCCCATCGGCCAACTGGATGGCGGCCATATTTTGTATTCGTTCTTCCCGGCGCGGCATCGGACGGCGTCGCGGATCGTGGCGTTGCTGTTGCTCCCGCTGACGTACTTCTGGTGGGTGTGGGCCTTATGGGCGGCGGCGATGCTGTGGCTGGGCAAATACCATCCCATGATTGTGGACGCCACCCCGATGAGTGAGGGGCGCAAGAAACTGGGATGGCTGTCCGTGGCCATCTTCCTTCTGTGCTTCATGTTCGCGCCGGTCAGCAACGGCTAGGCCGCCATGAAAATCACCGCGACCATCATCACCCTCAACGAGGAGCGCAATGTGGCCCGCGCCATCGAGAGCCTTCGCTGCTGCGACGAAATCCTGATTGTGGATAGCGGATCTACAGACCGCACGGTGGAACTGGCCGAAAAGCTGGGCGTACGGGTGCTGGAGGCCGGTTGGCTGGGCTATGCGGCGCAGAAAAACTGGGCCGCCGAGCACGCCGGCAACGAATGGATCCTCTCGCTCGACGCCGATGAAGCGCTGAGCGAGGCGTTGGAGGCCGAGATCTGGAATCTCAAGAAGACCGGTCCGGAGTACGACGCGTATACCATGCCGCGCCTGGCGCGCTATCTGGGCCGCTGGATTTACCACTCGGGCTGGTATCCCGACCGCAAGGTGCGGCTGTACCGCCGCGACAAGGCGAAATGGGTGGGCGATTTCGTGCATGAGAGCGTCGTGCCCAGCGGGCGGGTGGGCCACCTGCATAGCAATATTCTGCACTTCACGTGCGACTCGCTCTCCGAGCACGTGAAGACCACGGACCGCTATACTACGCTCGCCGCCCAGGAGTTGGCGGCGCGCAAGGTCAAGGTGCCGCTGTCGCGGATGATCGTGGACCCGGCCTGGACGTTCGTCAAAACCTATTTTCTGCAGCGCGGATTCCTGGACGGTCCGGAAGGCCTGACCATTGCGCATATGGCCGCCTTTTACACGTTTCTGAAATACTCCAAAGCGAGAAACATGAGCTGATGCGGATTCTGCACCTGGACGGCGGGAAGGAAATGCGCGGAGGCCAGCGGCAGGTGCTGCGTCTCATGGAAGGCCTGGCGGCCGAGGGCGTGGAATCCGCGCTTCTGGCGCGGAAGGGCGCGCCTCTATTCCGCGCCGCGCAGGAAAAAGGGTGGCGCGTGGAACCGCTGGGAGTCGCGAACACGATTTTCGCGGCTCACAAGTACGATTTGCTGCATGCGCACGACGGCCACGGACACACCATCGGGGCCATCGTAAGTCCGCGAAAGCTGCTGGTATCGCGGCGCGTGGCCTTCCCGGTGCGGTCGCGCCTGAAGTACGCGCGCGCCCGCCACTACCTGGCGGTATCGGAGTTCGTGAAGCGGGTGCTCGAGGATGCCGGGGTGCCGCGAGAAAAAATCAGCGTGGTGTACGACGGAGTTCCGTTGCTTGAGCCCTCGCGGGGCTCGCTGGTGATGGCGCCGGCGTCGAACGATGAGCGGAAGGGCACGGCTCTGGCGCTCGAAGCGGCGCGCCTGGCGGGAGTCGATCTCAGACTTTCCCGCGACCTGGAGCGTCAACTGCATGAGGCTGCGCTCTTCGTCTATCTGACTTACAGCGAAGGGCTGGGGTCGGGCGCGCTGCTGGCGATGTCGGCTGGGGCGCCGGTAATTGCGAGTAAAGTGGGTGGTCTGCCGGAAGTCATTGAGCACGGCCGGAATGGGTTCCTGGTGGAGAACGACGCACGGGAAATCGCCGACGCCATCCACTTAGTGCTGGCCGATGGCAAATTGGCGCAGCGCATCGGCGCGGCGGCGCGTCAAACGGTCATGGAAAAGTTCACCGTGGACCGCATGGTCCGGCGTACCATGGAAATTTACCGGCGGGTCCTTTCATGATGGAAGCCTTTCTGGCGCTGTTGTTCGGTCTCATCATCGGCAGTTTTCTCAACGTGTGCATCTACCGCTGGCCGCGCGACCTTTCGGTGGTGAAGCCGCGCTCGCATTGCACGGCCTGCGAAAAGACCATCGCCTGGTACGACAACATCCCGGTGGTGAGCTTTGTGCTGCTGCGCGGGCGGTGCCGCCATTGCCGGGCGCGCATTTCCTGGCGGTATCCGGTGGTGGAACTGGCAACCGGCCTGCAGTTTTTCTACTGGGTATATGCCCATGGCGTCACGGCGTTAGCGATCAAGATGTGCGTTTTCTCGGCGCTGCTGGTGGGGTTGGTATTTTCCGACCTGGAGGAGCGCATCCTGCCCGATGAAATGACTCTGGGCGGCATTGTGCTGGGCCTGGGATTTGCGTGGTTCGTAAGAATAGGCGATCTCAGCGGCTCTGCGATCCTCTGGCTGGTGGGCCTGCAACCACCGGAAAAATACCGTTCCCTGGCCGAAGCGGCGATGGGTGCGGCGTTGCCCGCATTCTTTCTATGGGGCGGCGGATGGCTCTACGAAAAAATACGCCACCGCGAAGGATTGGGATTCGGCGACGTGAAATTGATCGCCATGGTGGGAGCGTTTCTGGGTCTGCATTCGGCCCTGTTCACCTTGGTGCTCGGGTCTATCGCCGGCTCCATCGTAGGCTACGCCTACATCAAGTTGACGCACAAGGATGCATCCACTTACGAACTGCCGTTCGGCACTTTTCTGGGTCTGGCGGCGGTGGTGGCGGGGTTCGGGCAGGGGCTGTTGTAGGGCAGGTCGGCAACCCGAGATCACTTGGTTTTCCCACTTCCGGGCGTCTGGGAAAATAGTGGGGCGGACGAGGGCGTCCTGCACGGGCCAGGGGGCCCTAAGCTAATGGCGGGCTGAAGCCCGCCCCACGTCTGGCCTGTCGGTGGGGCGGGCTTAGCCCGCCATGGCCGAGTGCCGGGGTATCGTGTGGATCGCCGCGGGACGCGATCCTGCCCTACATAGTAGGTAGTCTATCTTCCGATAACATAGTTTTACTAACATCTGCCAATTGCGTACCGTTGCCACAGTACTCCAATAGTGTTTGCAACTCTTGTTTTGCATGTTCTCTTCTTGCCACTATGGTGTGGAACTCTCATAACTTTTTGCCGGAACGGTCGTGACGGAATAGGAATGCAACCAAGCGGTACGAACATGCCGGCTTGCCGGCCGATATTTGCCACGCCGAATCCGCTGCTGATTGCGGGCGTGCGGGAAGTCCTGGCCGCGGCCGGGATAGCAGCCGACCCGCGGATTGTCGACCCCGAGGGATTAGCCCGGCGATTGACGCCGGCGGATCGCTGCCTGGTGATCCTGGACGGAGACGCGCTGCCGCACCGCGAAACCCTGGCGCACCTGTGCCGATCCGTTCCAGGATCGCAATTCGTGGTTTGGACCGTGCAGCCCACTGCCGACTTGCTCAGAATCGCCTTGGAATGCGGGGTCCACGGGCTGCTTTCCACGAGGCTTCCGCTGGAAGAGGCCTCCAATGCGCTGCTCCGCATTTGCCGGGGCGAGCGGGTCTTCCGCTTCAATCCGGACTCCGGCCCGATTGCCTCCTCCAAGCCTCTCCAACTCACGGCGCGAGAACGGCTGGTATTGGTGGCGCTGGCTGGGGGCGAAACCAATGCCGGGATTGCGGCGGCATTACACACCCGGGCAAGCACCGTCAAAGGATGCTTGTCGCGCCTCTTCCGCAAGACCGGGGCCCGCAACCGGCGGGAACTCGCGCAGCTCAGCTATTCCATGATTCAGGCGTCCATGATTCAGGCCGCCGAGGAGTCGACGAATGCGGACCCTACGGCCTCATTTGACGCAAGCTGGATGTTAGAGAACCTATGACGCCTTCGCCCGGGAAAACCCACCCCGTCACCAAGCGGAAATATCGCCGCTTCCCGGTGAACCAACCGGCCATGGTTTCGTGCGCCGCTGCCCCTGACCTGGTCTGGACGGCGCGCATCGCCGAGGTCTCGCGGCGCGGCATGCAACTGATCCTGCAGCATCCGGCGTTGCTCGACTCCGCGATTCGCATTCAATGGACCAATAGGAAGATTCGCGGTACGGTCCGCTATCAACGGCAGCACGGAGAAGAATATCGAGTGGGCGTGGCGCTGGCGAACTGCTGCGACTCGCTGCTGATCGACCTATTGGCCCGGGAGACGGTGGCGCTTCGGAGGATCGACCAGGAAATGGCGGCATCGGCCGCGGTGCTGCGCCATCAGATCCACGAGATGACCAACGCGCTGCAGGCGGCGACGCGGGCAAGCGAGCTCAAGAGCCGCTTTCTGGCCAGTGTTTCGCACGAATTCCGCACCCCGCTGAACGGCATTATCGGTTTTTCGGAACTGCTATACGACGCCAAGGTGGGACCGGTCACAATCGACCAGAAGGACTACCTTTCGGATATTCTGAGCTGTTCGCGCCATCTGCTGACGCTGATCAATCAGGTGCTGGACCTGACCAAGATCGAGTCCGGTAAAATGGACTTCCACTATGAGGCCGTGCAGGTGGAGGCGTTGGCCCGCGAGGCGATGGAAGGCGTAAAGGCTCTCGCCGCCAGTAAACGCATCGCGGTGCGCATCGACTGCCATGAGGGCGTCGGCACGGTGCGGGCGGATGCCGCCAGACTTCGCCAGGTGCTGTTCAACTACCTCTCCAACGCGCTCAAATTCACGCCGGAAGACGGCTCGGTACTGGTGCGCATCTTACCGGAAGACGGCGCCAGTTATCGAATCGCGGTGGAAGACAATGGCATGGGGATTCGCCCGGAAGATCTTTCCTTGCTATTCACCGAATTCGGTCAACTGGGAACGGCGCACAAGGCCGGGTTGGGGACGGGACTGGGTTTGGCGATCACGCGGCAGATCGTGGAAAAGCAGGGGGGCCGGGTGGGAGTGGAAAGCACTCCCGGGGCCGGCAGCCGCTTCTGGGCGGTGCTGCCGGTGGATCCCTCGGCTGCATGATCTGTCCCGATTCCCCAGCGGGATATGGGAGTCGAGGAGAGCGAGTTGCAAGCCTCCTTGCTGACGGGGCGCCCCCCTGGCCCGGCTCTGCAGAGCCGTGACCGTTAGGGAGCGGTCGCACCAACGAATTTTGCAACTCGCTCAAGATTCAGAAGTCAGCTCTGCCCACGGCTGCACCGGATTGAGCGGCCTGTGACTGAGGGCTTGGATCGGACGTGGCTTCAGGCAGATCCAGTTTGAATCCGACAGCTTCCCATCGGCGTTCATCGGCGGCTCCATAAAGAACTGCTGACCTTGCGCAAGACTCCCAACAAAGATCTATTAGCCGCCGATGAACGCCGATAGGTGGGGGCGCCAATCAAGTCGCGGCAGGGGCGCCGAGGCAGTTCCGTCCGGTAGCCGTTTAGTTTCCACTTCCAGGTCCAAACCCTTCGCCTTTCAGGCGAACAGCTTCCAGCAGGTTTCACCTTTGCTTCCGGATGCAATCGCGCATCCTCGTGTGGCCGCTGCCAGCGGGATTTTGACGGCGCATGACCGACGCAACACGAGGCATGTATACGACCGCCGCAAACCGCGACGACCGCGCACTTCAGGCGACTTTCAGTCGCAAGCCCCAACCTGTCGGCTTTAGCCGGTCGTCGTATAGCGAATTCACAGCCGGGAATTGCGACGCGTGCGTGCTCAGGACGCCTGCTGGGAGTCCCATAACTGAAGTTTAGGTATCGGTTAGGGATACTAATCGGCTACTAACCACTTTCGTGAGTGGTTTTTTGGCTCGCGTCCTTTACAATTAGCGCATATCGGGATGCTGGGCGTTATGTGGGTTCGGAGGGTCCGCGAACATTACCGCTACCTTGCCATCGCCGCGGGTGCTGTAACGGCGTTGGCCATCGGCGGAGTTTGTCTGGTGAACCACGAATACGCGGTGACGCGAACGCTGCGCATCGGATTTCAGAATTCGCCCCCGTACCACTTTCCGGACAGCGCGGGACAGGCGTCCGGTCCGGCCGTGGAGATCGTTCGGACAGCGGCCCAAAGGCGCAACATCCACCTGCAGTGGGTATTTTCGCCGGAGGGACCGGAGCGGGCGCTGGCGTCGGGGGCGGTGGATCTTTGGCCCATTGTGGGCGATCTGCCGGAACGGCGCGCATTTCTGTACATCAGCCCTCCCTGGACCCGCATGAGCTACGCTCTAGTGGTTCCGCAACGGGCGCCCGAGAGCAGCGGCGCGAACCTCAAGGGGCAAAAGCTGTTGGCGGTAACTTCAGTCGGCAGCGATACCCGCATCGCCCGGCAATATTTTCGGGGCGCCACTCTCGTGCCGGAGCCAGGGGTAACGCAGGTGGAAGCGGCGGTGTGCGCCGGACAAGCCGACGCGGGACTGGTCTCCATCAACGCGTTCGTGGATGCGCACATGCCGGATTGCGGCAACGGCGTGCTACGGATTCAGCCGTTGGAGGGCGCAGCGTTCTGGTATGGCGTGGGGGCCGACAAGGACCGGCGGGACGCCGTTGCCGCCGCCAACAGCTTGCGCGACGAGATCGGCAAGATGGCCATGGATGGGCGCCTGGCAGCCATCGATTTCCGTTGGAACACCAAGGTGGGTCAGGAAGTGAGCACTATCCTCGCCTACCGAAGGGCTCGGCTTTATGCGACCGTTCTTCTGGCCGCGGTTGGCGTCCTTTTGCCCACGTTGGGGGCGATGGTGTGGCTCACCAGCCGGCTGCGCTCCGCACAACGGCAAGCGGAAGCCGCCAGCAGCGCCAAAAGCGCCTTCCTGGCGGCGATGAGTCACGAGATCCGCACGCCCATGAATGGCGTAATCGGGATGACCGGGCTTCTGTTGGATACGGACCTCACGGCGGAACAGCGCGAGTATGCGGAAACCGTGCGGCGGTCGGGCGAGGGCCTGCTGGGCGTGATCAACGATATTCTGGATTTCTCCAAGATCGAAGCCGGCAAGATGGCTATCGAGTCGGTTCCCTTCGATTTGCGGCTGGTGATTGAAGAAGTCAATGAGATGCTGGCGCCCAAGATCGAAGACCGGAAACTGGCGCTGGTGCTGGAGTACCCGCCCAGCGTGCCGCGCCACTTCGTGGGGGATGCGGGCAGAATCCGCCAGGTGGTGACCAACCTGGTGGCCAATGCCGTAAAATTCACGCCCGCCGGCCACGTGCTGATCGCCGTGAAGTGCGAATCGGAGGGCGCGGAGACGGCGTGGATTCGGATCGCGGTGGAAGATACGGGAGTGGGCATTCCGCCGGACAGAATCCACGCGCTGTTCGAGAAGTTCAGCCAGGTGGACGGCTCTTCCACGCGGAAGTACGGCGGCACGGGCCTGGGGCTGGCCATCTCAAAACAGTTGGTGAGCCTCATGGGCGGAACCATCGGATTGACCAGCCGTTTGGGCGAGGGCTCCACGTTCTGGTTCGCCCTGCCGCTGAAACTGGATGCGCAACCGCATGCCCAACCCGTCCCCGTGGGTGACCTGCGCGGCTTGCGCGTGCTGATTGTGGACGATATCGAAGTCAATCGCCGGGTATTGCACGAACAGCTCTCCAGTTGGGAGATGCCCAACGGCAGCGAAGTGGGCGGCGTGGAAGCTCTGGCGGCGTTGCGGGCGGCAAGCCAGTCCGGCGATCCATACCGCTTCGTGCTGCTGGATTACCAGATGCCGGAAATGGACGGCGCGACATTGGCCGGGGCCATCAAGACGGACCCGTCTCTCCGCGATACAGTGGTGATCATGCTGACCTCCGTGGGGCATTGGAGCGAAGTGTTGGATATGCAAGGGGGCGCCATAGACGCCTGCCTGGTGAAGCCGGTTCGGCAATCGCAGCTTCTGAATACGCTGGCCACTTCCTGGTCGCGGAAACTGCATGCCGGCTTCAGCGCGCGGAGCCACACGCGGCACCAGAGTCCGGCCGGCAAAATATTACCCGAGGGTAAGTTTGCAGCGCACTCGCTGCGGGTATTGGTGGCGGAGGATAACGCCGTAAATCAAAAAGTGGCGGTTCGGATGCTGGAGCGGCTGGGTCTGCGCGCCGATGTGGCCGCCAATGGCCGCGAAGCGGTGGACTTATACGCCATGGCGCCGTACGACCTGATTTTCATGGACTGCCACATGCCGGAAATGGACGGCTATGCGGCCACAGCCGAGATTCGCAAACAGGCGGGCGCCGGCCGGCGGGTACCGATTATCGCCATGACGGCCGAGGCGATGGAGGGTTGCCGCGAAAACTGCCTGGCTGCCGGAATGGACGATTACGTCGCCAAGCCGGTGCGGCCGGAAGACATCGTCGAGGCGCTGCGGCGCTGGGCGCCGGGGGCTGCGTCTCCTAAGGTGCACGCGGCGGGCGGGTAAGAGATCGGAAGGAGTGCGTCTGCGGTCTTCTTGCCGCGAATATGGGAACGCTGCGCACAAAAAAAGGCCGGTCCCCCCTGCGGGAGAGCCGGCCGAGCACTCAAATCGGAACCGCTATTTAGATTCTTAGTTAGGTCGAAGATCGTAAACAAGAATACTTCAACATTTCCCCCAAGGTCAGGTTGGCGGGCTGAAGCCGGCTGAAGCCCGCCCCACCAAACAAGCCAGACGTGGGGCGGGTTCCAGCCCGCCATTCAGATGGGCCTGCTTCCGCCCCCAAATCCTGAAAGGTTCAAGGGCGGAGCCTTTGGCTAGAAATTCAGTTTGGCTCCGAGCTGCACCTGCCGCGCCTGGCGGTAAGAGCTGATCTCGCCGAATCCGCTGCTGGTAATGTTGGTGCTGTAGAACCCGTTCGGATTGGCGCGGTTGTCGACGTTGAAGAATTCGCCGCGAAGTTGGAACGCCATGCGCTCGGTGAAGTTGAAGTTCTTGATCAGCGCACCGTCCCAGTTACCGTACCCCGGACCGCGTACCACGCCGCGGCCGGCGTTGCCCGGCCGGACGGTGCCCTGCGGCACGGGCGCAAAGCAGGAGGTAACGAACCACGTGGGATCGCCTGTTCCAATCGGCCCGGGAGCCTGATGCGGGGCGTTCGCGTTGGGACTGCACAACATGTCCGGCCGCGAGCTCGAAGCGCTGTTGCCCAGCAGGCCGAGGCCGGCCGGGTCCACGCTCGAGGTCGTAACCGTGAACGGTGAGCCGGTATACATGCTCACAATCCCCGAAAGTTCCCAGCCCTTCAGGGCATAAGCCAGCGCACCCTTACTGTTCCGGAAGATCGGAATCGTGTACACGTAGTTGAGATTGAAAACCTGCTTCCGGTCAAGCGTCGCCGGGCCGTATTCACCCTCGTGATAGTTGTAGGTGCTCTCCGGAGCGTTGGAACGGTCGGAGGCATTGTCGGTCAGGTTCTTTGAGTAGGAGTAGGCGAAGCTGATCAACCCGGCCGACGCAAACCGTTTCTTGAAGCTCACGAGCAAAGCGTTGTAATTGGAATCGAACGCAGATTCGATGGCGTTGATGGCGTTATAGCCCAGGTAAGGCCGCACCGCGTTGATATGCGGATCGTCGGCGCTGGTGAAAACCGTATTGCCGTTAGCCGCGTGCAAGCCGGCCGCCAGGGCCGCACCCGGATAGGCCTGGTCCAGGTCCACGATGCCAATCAGGTGGGTTCCCTTGGAACCCGAATACGCCACATCGAGCACCATGTCCTTCGGGAACTGGTGCTGGATGTCGGCGCTCCACTGCTGCACGTAAGGGATCCGGTTGGGAAGCATGGTGGCGCGGATATACTCCGTCGATACGGTTCCCGGGGGCGTGCCCGACGAAACATTGGTGAACGGGGCGTTGCTCAGCGTGGCACTCGCCACGAATGGCGGGTTCTGGAAGATCGACTGCTCGTAGTCGCCGTACAGGCTGGAGTCGTAATAGATGCCATAGCCGGCTCGTATCGAGGTGGTGCCTTTCCCGAACGGGTCCCACGCCAGGCCCACGCGCGGGGCAAAATCATGGGTGCTGTTGGGCGCGATTTTGGAGCCGAACGGGGAATTCTTCCCGCCGATAATGATGCCGTTGGTGTACGGCATGGTCACGCTGCCGGCTATGATGTTTCCGGAAGTCGGATCGATTTTGGGAGCGAGCGCCGGATTGTAGAGTGCCGGATCGAAGCTGGAAAGCTCCCCATTGGAGTCCGTGGGCTGCGCGAAGAACGAATAGCGAACGCCCATGTACAACGTCAGTCCCGGGGACACTTTGAAGTTGTCCTGCGCCCAGGCTTCGTGCTGCCAGGCCCAAAGATTGGGGGTGATATCGGCGGACGGCTGGGTGAAACTGGAAACGTTGCCCAGCAGGAAATTGGCGAACGACTGCTGGAAGGAGTTGGTGCCGCTGGGAACGCCGGTGTTCGAAAAACTGAACGTTCCCTGATCGCTGGCAGCGTTCTCGGTCTTGTTATAGCGGTTTATGGTGTATCCGAACGTCAAGGTGTGGCGCCCATGAATCCATGTGAGGGAGTCATAGCCGTTGTAATTCTTGTTGTATTCGTTGTAGGGACCGTAACCCACGATGCTCGAACCACTGGTAAAGCTCACGGTCGGAATTACTCCCTGCGTGTTGACATACGGCTCCGGCGGGTTGATGTCGGGGCTGCTCGCTTTATCCGCGAATCCCACCGGTTTGGAGTTAATGGCGCTGTGCGTATAGTTGAAGCTGGCGTCATTCAACAGGGTCGGCGTGATGCTGTAAATGGCGTGGACCACGTAGGCTCGGCCCGGCGAGTTAGTGTTAGTGGTGGCCATTCCCGGAATTACAGCGCCCGTGAAGAGGCCGCCCGGTTCCGTAGTGGGGATGCTGTCGTTTTCGAACTTGCCCCATACGGAGAATTTCTCGTTGAAGGTGTGGTCCAGGCGCGCAATCTCCTGCCGGCTGTTATAGATGTTCTGCACCGGGAAGGTTTGCGAAGTAGTTGCCGACACGCTGTTGGTGCTCGATAGGGGAACCCTGTCGTAAATGTCCTTGATGTACTCGGCGGCAATCGGATTGATGGAGGTGGCCGGAATCTGCGTGGCCACGGTCTGGCAGGAGGTAGTGTACGAAACGCAAACCGGCTGGGAGAAAGTCCCCTGGATCATGGCCGCTGTCGGAAGAGTCGGCTGCATGGTGCTGTAAGTGTGAATGCGCCGCGCCTCTTCGGAAAAGAAGAAGAAGGTTTTGCGATTTTCCTTGTGACCGATGGGAACCGGCCCCCCGATGGTCCCGCCGAAATCGTTCCAGCGCAGTGGCGGCACTTCCACCACGCCGTTCACCTTCACGCTGGTGGCGTTGTTGTACCAGTTATTGGCCGCAAACGCGTCGTTGCGGTCAAACTCGTACAGATCGCCATGGAATTTGCTGGTACCGGCCTTGGTGACCACGTTGATCTGTGCGCCGCCGGCGCGTCCGGTGTCGGCCGTATACAAGCTCCGCTCCACCTTGAATTCCGCGATCGAATCCACGCTCGGGAACATCATCAGGGTGAGGTCGCTGCCGCGGTCGACGTTATCCGCGCCGTCCACGGTCCAGTTGTTGGCCGAGTTGCGGTTGCCGTTCACCGAAAAGGGCAGCGTGGCCGCGGTGCCTGCCGGCGACGAGTTGCCGATATACAGTTGATCGGTGGAATTGGCCGTGACGCCCGGCATCAATGAGACCAGTTGCTCGTAATTGCGCGTGGAAAGAGGTTGTTCACGCACCTGCACGCCTTCAATCGTGGTGGCGTTGGACGGGGTGCCGAGTTCCACTACGTCGGCCTGCGCCTTCACTTCCACCGCGTCACTTACCGCGCCCACCGCCAGCGCGATATTAATTTTCAGGTTGTCGTTGGCGTTTAGTACGATGCCGGTGCGGGTTTCGGTCTTGAACCCTTTGGCTTCTACCTTCACCGAGTAGTTGCCAATCGGCAGCAGCGGGGCCGAATAGGTGCCCGTTGTTTCCGTACTGACTTCACGGATCACCAGATTGCGGTCCGTGTTGGTGATGGTGACTTTGGCGCCCGCAACGGCAGCGCCGCTAGCGTCGAGAACTGTGCCGCCAATGGTGGCGGAGATGTCTTGAGCTGGCACATACGAGGCCGCCGCTGTCGCCAGCAGGCAAGCGCAGAGAATTTTTTTCATATTTACCCCGAAAGATTCTTGTAGGATTACCCCTGCCGCAGCGGACATAACAAGTCCGGCGGCGCCGCAATTTTATCGACCTTGCCTATTTTAAGGTGATTATGTCATCCTAACAATAGGATGTCAATCGGAGTCCTCGACAAAAGTCTCGCAATACCCCTCTACCATCAACTCCAGGACATCCTCAAGGCCGAGATCGAGACCGGCCGTTTGTCTCCGGACGAACGTCTGCCAAGCGAACAGGAGCTTGGAGAGCGCTTTCATGTCAGCAAGATAACGGTCCGGCAGGCGTTGGCCGAGCTGGCTCAATCGGGATACATCCGCCGGGAGCAGGGGCGCGGCACCTTCGTATCCCGACGCAAATTTGACGAGGGCCCGCGGGAACTGACCAGCTTTACCGAGGAGATGCGCCGCCATAGCCTGGAGGCTACGTCGCGGATTCTGGCCCAATTCGAAGCCGAAGCGGAAACCCGCGTGACCGATGCGTTGCGGCTTCCGGCTAAGAGTCAGGTTCTGATTCTAAAACGGTTACGGCTGGCGAACGCCGAGCCGCTGAGCGTGCAGACGGCTTACATCCCGACTGCCCTGGTGGCGGGCTTGCGCCTGGCCGACGGGACATCGTTGTACGAAACGCTGCAACGCCAGTACCATTTGTATCCCGCGCGAGCCCGCGAGACTTACGTCGCCGGTCTGGCGGACGAGGCGGCTGCCGCGCTGCTCGATATTCCCGCCGGCTCACCGGTTTTCGGCGTGGAGCGGGTGACCTTCGCGCTCAATGAGCAACCTTTCGAATTCGTGCAATCCACGGTGCGCGGCGACCGCTACGCCATCGTGCTGGAACTGGTGAAAAACGCCGGCGAGCAGCGGGCGCTTACCCTCAACCCCTAGTGGGAGTTTACTGGGAAGATCGCGGCGAGCGGCGAATTAATGCATGGCCGCGATGGGTGCAAACGGGCTGATCAGATTGCCGTCTTCGGCGAATTCGAAATCGATGGTGGCTTCCATCTCGAGATCGGGATTCCGCTCCACCACCTCGCGCAGATTTTCGCTCAGCGCCAGGCGTCCCAACTCCATAGTGTTGCGAATCCAGCCGTAAGTCACATCGTCGAGGTCGAGCTTGCCGACGGTCGGCGCGATGCGCTCCAGACATTCGCGGTCCGTGGGAAAGTGGATCGGCGTGCGGATGGCCGCCGGCGTGTTGGCGGTGAGAGAGTTGACCCAGGTGGGCGCCCAGTCGATGCGGTTCACCAGCCGGTCGGTCACCACATCGGCCATACCCAAGCCCACGCCGCTGTTATAAGTAAGCTCGCTCAGGTCGCGCACGAACACGCGTTCGAAGCGCGGCACTCCGGGCCAGGGATTGTACTCGCCCTGCACGTTGCGGTTCACGACTTTCGTGTCCATTCCCGCGCCGCTGATATTCTTCCCGATTTCGTCCAGAATCAGAACATCCAGATCCGAGGGTACCCGCGCCATCCACGATTTCACCAAAGCGAGGTTGGCTTCCTCGCGCTGCTCCATCTCTTCCACCGGCACCGCATCCAGCTTGGCGGTATTGTGGTTGGCGTCTTCCAGGATCGCGAGCCCTCCCAGAATCCTGTCCGACGCCAGCACCTGCCGGCCCACCGAGCGGATTACGTGCTCCAGCCCGAGCCTGTAGGCGTAGGCGTGGTAGCGCTTCGCGCCGGCGAACTTGCCGAGCCCGATGGCCATCATCTTGAAAAGGCCGCTTTCGATTTTGCCGTCGAAATCGGTGTGCCACTTGACGCGGCCCACCAGCATCACCCCGCCGGATTCGTAGGCCGTCTTGTCCATGAAGGCTTCAATGCCTTCGGAAGTCTTGCCCAGCGAGACTACGTCCAGTTGGCTCACGATGGGGCAACCCATGGCCGCTGGGGTGATACCGTAGTGCGCCAGTACCGAGGTCTGCCCTTCCGCGCTCGCCGCGCCGTGGCTTCCCATGGCGGGGAAGATGAACGGGTGCATGCCCTGTTCCAGCCAATACCGGACCACGCTGCGCACGATCGCCGCGATGTTGTGTATGCCGCGGCTGCCCACGCCAATGGCGATTCGGGCCCCGGGCTTTACGCGGGCGGCGAAGCCGGAGGCAGCGAGTTGCTTTTCGACTTCAGCCGGAACATCCGGAATGCTGTGGTCGGGAAATTTCTGTCGGATCACCAGGAGGCGGGGAAATCGCATCACTTTTTCATTTTACCCGCACTCTCCATTTGACGCACAGAGCCCGCCCGCCGTGGGTGCTTATTAACCGGCTAATCTTTCCTCATTCTCTGGGGTTTCGTTTTCGGACCAGCGAGGCTGGTCATCGATGCATTATCGGCCCTTCCTCATGAAAGTCAAGGGTTTTCGATGTGATTGAAAAATCGGCTTGAAAAGAAATAATCGAGTGCGGGCCATTCCCCGCCGCTCTGCTATGCAGAGTACTTTAAATTTGGGGATTAGCCGGTTAAGTGCTTAACCGTTTTGGGGGTTGCGACTGTTCAGTCCCAGCAACCGCTCCCTTACTTACGGTTGCGGCTCTGTTACGGTTGCCTCGTGTTTGCAGCTACTTACAGAGCCGCGACCGTAAGGGAGCGGTCCGCGGACGTTCGTTCCCCCAGATCCGTTAAGCACCCGCCCGCCGTTCGAACCGAATTTCGAAGACATGGCGATGGTCAATCTGTTTTTTCTTCCCACTGCGACTCGAGCAGGCGGGAATATTCTCCCGAGGCGTAGAGCGCGAAGTGGAACCGCCGGGCGTCGAGCGCAGGGTATTGCTCCGCGTCCATGTAGCATTTGAACAGGGAATCGGCGTAGCGATGGTAGTTGCGCAGAAACTCGTCCGCCAAATCGCCGAATGCCGGCGGAGCGGTGAACAAGGTGTTCAGCCCGATCGCCCGGCAGAAAATAGAAGTGTAATCCGACACGCCCCAGCGCGTCAGTTTTTCCTTCACTTCGGCCGGCGTGCCGGACGTCAGAAGCGCCGCGAAGCTTTGCACCCGCCATTCCCGCTCGCTCAGTTCGGGCACTCGCGTCACCCAGTCCATGCATTGTTCCAGCCAGCGGAAGATATCCTTCCCCAGGAAAAAAAGCATGCGGATTTCACCGTAGCGGCCCGTGAGCAGGCGGCGGCTTAGCTCGTCAGGGTCTGTGCCGTCACTGGGGATCAGCCCCGATAACATCAGAGCCGCCTTGGAATTGTCCAAGAGCACGGAAGGTGGAGTGTGCTCGTTGAAGGGATGGAGAATCAGCGGCGGCAGGTCCCATTCAGTCTCGTCGGACGGCGTTGGCATTTGGCTCCCAATGTCTTATCGGCGGTAAGGCCGGGAAACTTGAGAAATCCAGGCCGCTGTACTGTTATCTAAAGACATCGTAGTCCTAAATAGGGGATGACTCCTAGAATTTGATTGTAGCGATGAAAGTGCTATCGACTATCCGTCTCTTCCTGCGTGACGAAGAACGAGGGCAGGACGTCGCTGAGTACTGCCTGATTACCGCGTTTATCGCCTTGGTTTGCCTGGGAATCTTCTGGCACTTATCCGGTGGCTTGCAAGGCATGTGGACGTCCATCAATAACTCACTGGCTGGCAACCCTGGCGCCTCGTCAGCCGGGAGCCAATAACGGCTCGATCTACACTCCTTCCAGCCCCAAGAAGCGCTGCGCGTTCTCAAAGCAGATGGCGCGAACGGTGGGGCCCACCAGACCGAAATCGTAGGGCAGCAGCCCGGCCTCCATATCGGCCCCGAACAGGCCGCACAGCGTCCGCCGGAAGTATTCGTGCCGCGGATACGACAGGAATGACCGCGAATCGGTCAGCATCCCGATGAATTTCGAGATCAGGCCGCAATTCGAGAGCGCGTTCATCTGCCACTCCATGGCTTCCTTTTGATCCAGAAACCACCAGCCGCTGCCGAACTGGATCTTACCCGCCACGCTGCCATCCTGGAAATTGCCCACCATGGTGGCCACCAGGTAGTTATCGGCGGGATTCAGGTTGTAGATCACAATTTTGGGCAGCGCTTTTTCCCGGTCGAGTCGATCGAGGTAGCCGCTGAGCGCGTCGGCCTGCGGCCAGTCGCCGATGGAGTCGAAACCGACGTCCGGCCCCAGTTCGGCAAAGCGGCGCGTATTGTTATTTCGCCGCGCGCCCAGGTGTAGCTGCTTGGTCCAGCCCTTTTCGGCGTCCAGGCGCCCGAATACCAGCATCAAGTAGCTGGCGAAGCGCGCATGTTCGGCCGGTGTAGCCGCCTGGCCGCCGCGCGCCCGCGCGAAGATGGCCGCCGCTTCCTGCTCGCTGCCAAAATCGGCGAACGGAGTGTTGAGGCCGTGGTCGGAGAGCCGTCCACCCATCCGGTGAAAGAAATCGTGCCGTTTTCTTAGGGCCTCCACGAGGTGGGTGAGCGTCGCGATGCTGACATTGGCGGCGGCTTCCAGCTTGCCCAGCCATGCGTTGAGGCGTTCCGGAAGCTGAACGTTGAGCGCCTGGTCGGGACGGAAGGCCGGGTAGACCTTGGTGGCCATGCCGGAGGCCGCGATGGCGCGGTGGGCCGAGAGGTCGTCGGTAGGGTCGTCGGTGGTGCAGACGCATCGCACTTGGAACTTGCGCATGATCCCCTGCGGGCGCAGGTCGTCATTGCCGAGCAGGGCGTTGGCTTGGTCCCAGATGCGCTCGCCGCTCGATTCATTCAGCAATTCGTCGATGCCGAAGTAGCGCTTCAGCTCCAGGTGGGTCCAATGGTAGAGCGGATTGCGCAGGGTTTGCGGCACGGTGCGCGCCCACGCCAGAAATTTTTCCTTGGGAGACCGGGCGCCGGTGCAGTACTCTTCGGCAATCCCATTGGCCCGCATGGCGCGCCACTTGTAATGATCGCCCTCCAGCCAGATCTCGAAAAGATCCTGAAAACGACGGTTTTCGGCCACTTCGCGGGGCGGCAAATGGCAATGGTAGTCGAGAATCGGCTCCCCCTCTGCGTATTCGTGGTACAGCCGCTGCGCGGCTTTGCCGGCCAGCAGGAAATCGTCGTGGATGAAAGGCATCGCATCTAATAGCATAATGTCGTTTGGTCCGAAAATTCATAGCGTCTCTCGAATCGGGCGAAGTTAGCGCACAAGTACTGGCCGATTTGTGCCTGCGCCGCATCGCCGAAAGGGAGTCCGAAGTGCTCGCCTGGGCGGCCGTTGCGCCTCGCCCGCGCGTATCCGACGGCCCCTTGCTGGGATTGCCGTTCGGGGCCAAGGACATTTTCGAAACGCGAGATTTGCCGACAGCCTACGGGTCCCCGTTATACGCCGGGCGCCGCAGCACCCGGGATGCCGCGCTGATCGACGAGCTTTTTCGCGCGGGCGCCGTGCTGTTGGGCAAGACGCATACCGCCGCCTTCGCTTCCTTCGACCCCGCGCCCACGCGCAATCCGCGATTTCCCGGCCACACCCCAGGAGGAAGTTCCGCGGGATCGGCCGCCGCCGTGGCGGCCGGCATGGCGCCGTTCGCCATCGGGACCCAGACACTGGGCTCGGTGCTGCGGCCGGCCTCGTACTGCGGCGTGTGCGGTTTCAAACCGAGCTACGGCCTGATTTCGGTTGAGGGCGCGCTGCCCTTCGCCCCATCCCTGGATACCGTGGGTTTCTTCACCGAATCGGCCGACGACATGGAATGCCTGTGGACACGCGGCTTCGGGGGACGCTGCGAGGCTTGCTTCGAGCGCGCCGCGCGATTCCGCGTGACGGCGGAAGAGCCCATGGAGCAAGCCATGCGCAGGGCGGCGGAGGGTCTGCGCGCGAGCGGCGTGGAGGTGGACGAGATGGACCCGCCCGCGGGTTGGGACCGCCTGCTGGCCGCGGCCCGCACGGTCAACGCCTACGAAGGCGCGCGCTCGCACGCCGCGCGCTATGGCGAATTCGGCGATCGCATCGGCACGCGCCTGGCGGCGCTGGTACGCGAAGGGCTGGCAATCCCCGAGGGCGAATATCGGGCCGCGCTCGACCATATCGCCAGGATGCGCGGCATGGTGGCGCAGACTCTCTGGGAATATCCGGCGATACTGACTCCCGCCGCGGCCGGCCCCGCGCCGGAAGGTCTGTCATCCACCGGCGACCCGTCCCACAATGCACCCTGGACGGCCTTGGGGCTGCCGGCGATTTCCGTGCCTCTGCCGGTGAGTTCCGTCCCGCTGGGCCTGCAGATCACCGCCGCCTGGGGCCGGGACGATGCGCTGATCTCGGTGGCCGTGCAGGCCGAACGGTTGCTGGGGAAGGCAGCTTTTGGCGGTTAGCTGTTGGCTTTTAGCTGCTGGCGATTCAATCACGCAACGCGTACTCTGGCCGTTGATCCCGACTTGGTCCTTGCTTTGACTGTGATTTCGATGTTGCGCCCCAGCACCAGCAGGAATCGCATGAGGCGCTCGATCGAAAATCCGGAGAGCCTGCCTTGCTTGAGCGCCGAGACTTTAGGCTGATCGATTCCGAGAACCGCTGCCGCCTGGCTCTGCGTGAGCCGCCGACGCTGGGTCTCCGCGATAATCTTCGCGGCCAACTCGGCTTTCGCCAGCAGGTCATCAGCATGTGGAAGGTTCAGGTCAGCGAGCAGGCTCTTAACTCGGAGTAGAGGCCACATTGCGGGCGTTGTCCAAGACCTCACCAGAGCAAGACCCAGTTGTCCTGACCACTAGCAGGTTGCGGAAAAAGGGCATTCCGGGACCGCTCCCTCTCGGTCGCGGCTCTGTAAGTGCCTGCAAAAGAACGAGCGCGTTTTTCTGAGCCGCGCGCGTAAGCAAGCGGTTGACGGGCTTTTTCCGCAGCCTGCCAGCCTCGCGTTAACTGAGGTTGCGGGTCGGGATCATGCAGGAATTCCAAAGGTGGCGAGCGATGTGTAGTGCCAAATGGAACCTGTCACTTTCGAGTCAACCGGGTCCCAAATCCCGCGACCTAGCACCTACAACCTCTGTTGAATATCAACGAGTGGGATGTCACCAATCCACCCGTCCGTTGTCATTGGCCCCCGCATCCGTCCACCCCATCGTATCAACTGAGGTGGGCCCTTCGACAAGCCCGTTTTCCTGCCGCTACGGACGCCGCGAGCCGAGGAAGTTGGTGATGCAGGCCTTAACCCAGCGTCAAGCGTTACGGCGACACAGCAGCCGCGTCAAGGCTCCAAGCGGCGACGACGCTGGCGTATACTGATGCCAGGAGACAGCACGTGACCGCTACTTTCGCAACGCGGATTGAACTGGATGATCGAGGCATCGCCTGGATCGCCGGCACGAAAGTGAAGGTCCTCGAGGTCGTTCTGGATAAGATCGCCTATGGTTCGAGTACGGAAGAGATCCATTTTCAGCATCCGAATCTCTCATTGGCTCAAATCCACGGTGCACTCACCTACTATTATGAAAACCAGGGCAAAGTCGATGAGCAGATCAAATGTGGACTTAGGGAATCCGATAAAGTTGCCGCCCAACTTTCCGACGCGGAGTTCCGGCGCAAGTTGAGTAACCTGAAGCGGTCGCTTTGAGTGTAGCGCTCTACATGGACGTGCACGTACGGCGCGCGGTGACGTCGGCTTTGCGCTTGCGCTCGATAGATGTGCTGACAGCCCAGGAAGACGGCGCTGCGGAACTGGATGATGACCGTTTATTGCAGCGGGCGACAGAACTTGGCCGGGTTCTGGTATCTCAAGACGAGGATCTCCTCCGTGAGGGAGCGCGGCTGCTGAAGGACGGCAAGCGCGTCTCAAGGCATCATCTACGCCCACCAGCTTCGGGTCACGATTGGCCAGATGGTGGAAGATCTTGAGCTGATCGCCACAGCAACATCCAAGGAGGAGTGGGTTGGCAGGATCGAGTACCTGCCTCTCGGATGAGGTCCGCGGGAATTGTCGGGCGGATCCTTCACTTGGCGCTTGGGTCGACCACTTGGTCGCCACCGGCCAAGTGGAGGGCGTCCTCGTAGTCGCCGCCGAAATTCACGCGGGTGATCTCCGCGCCCCGAGACTCCTCCGCCGAGTCCTCCCATTTCGAATCGGGCCCTATTTCCAACAGCGACAAGCGACCGCAGGTAATGCCCTGCACGCGGCCTATCCCGCACACGTTCGGGTCAACCTGTTCGCGGTGGATAGTGAAAGTCGCTTCGATCGGTGGGCCGTGTCTCGCAAGCAAAGTATCGTCGTCTACCTGTCCGGGCAGCGGCGACAGGCAAAGTGCGCTCGCAATCGCGAGCCGGGTGACTGATCTTCGATTCGCCCTGAGTGAGTTTGCTCGGTCCGATTATACTTGAAGATTCTTCACATTCAGGAAAATCATGTCCCTGCGCCAACGCCTGGAACAATACTTCGAGTTCGCCCCGCTCAACGCCAACTGGCGCACCGAGATTCTCGCCGGCTGCACCACGTTCATGACCATGGCCTATATTGTTTTCGTCAACCCGGCCATCTTGCATGAGACGGGGATGCCGCTCGCGGCCGTGACCGCAGCGACGTGCCTTTCGGCGGCTATCGGAAGCTTCCTCATGGGCGGGTTCGCGCGCTACCCGATCGCGCTTGCCCCAGGCATGGGATTGAACGCCTACTTCACTTACACCGTAGTGAAGGGCATGGGCATCCCGTGGCAGGCGGCACTGGGAGCGGTGTTTCTTTCGGGCGTAGCGTTCTTCGTGCTGACTCTCGCGGGCGTGCGCCAGCTCATCATTTCCGCCATTCCGCACGAGCTGCACTCCGCCGTCGCGGCGGGCGTGGGGCTTTTCATCGCCTTCGTAGGCTTTCGCAATTCCGGCATCGTGGTGACCAACTCCGCTACCGTGGTCACGCTGGGCAACCTGGGCGATAAGAGCACCGCTCTGGCGGTTTTCGGACTGCTGCTGATCTCCGCCCTGCTGGCGTGGAGGGTGCGCGCGGCCATGCTGATCGGCATTCTGGCGACGACCGCGGTGGGCCTGCTCACGGGCGTCGCTAAGTGGTCGCTGCAGTTTTACACCCTGGGCGATCTTTCCGCCACTGCATTCAAACTCGACCTCGCCGCCACTTTGCGGATCGGCTTCCTGGAGATTGTCTTCGTGTTCCTTTTCATCGATATGTTCGATAACATCGGGACGCTGCTGGCTGTCGGCACAAAGGCCGGTCTGTTCGACAAGGCGCACCGGATTCCGCGCGTCAATCGGATTCTGCTCTGCGACGCGAGCGCCACCATGGTGGGGTCGCTCGCCGGCACGTCGACGGTGGTGAGCTACATCGAAAGCGCCGCGGGGGTAGCTGCCGGGGGCCGCACCGGGGTGACGGCGATAGTTACCGGCGCGCTGTTTGTGGTGGCGCTGTTTCTGGCGCCGGTGGTGGGCGCGATCCCGTCCGCGGCCACTGCGCCGGCGCTGATCGTGGTGGGCAGCCTCATGATGACGGTGGTGGCGGAAGTGAAATGGTCCGACCCCGAAGTGGCGGTGCCCGCGTTCCTGACCATGATGGCTATTCCGCTGACGTTCAGCATCGCCAACGGGCTGGCCTTTGGGTTCACGGCGTACACTCTGATGAAGGTGCTGCGCGGGAAATACCGCGAAGTGAGCGGAGTGGTGTATGTGCTGACGGTGATCTTTATTATTCGCTTCGTGTATCTTTCGCGCGGGGCGTGAGCTTGTGATGCATTACGATTCCCGCGGCCAGCGCGGCTCCGATGGAAGCTTCTAAGTCGTCGTCCGAGAGGTAGGTGAATGAATATCGAGTTGCACGGGTGCTTAACCGTTTTGGGGGTTCCGACTGTTCAGTCCCAGCAACCGCTCCCTTACTTACGGTTGCGGCTCTGTTACGGTTGCCTCGTGTTTGCAGCTACTTACAGAGCCGCGGCCGTGAGGGAGCGGTCCGCGGACACCCGTTCCCCCAGATAGGTTAAGGACCCGACTTGCACCTACCGGCTGCACCAGTTCCTGACGCCGTAGTATCCTGGACTTGCACATGGCCGCGGGACCTCGCACGCCGGTATCCGAGCAGGAGTATCTCGGCTCGCAGTACGAGCCGGATTGCGAGTATGAGGACGGCGTCCTGATCGAGAGGCACGTGGGCACCGAGAAGCATAGCTGGATGCAGGCTGCCTTGGCCGCCTACATTTTCCGGAGACGGAAGGCCTGGGGTGTGAACGTCTACACCGGGCAGAGAGTGCGGGTGAGGGCAGGGAAGTACAAGCTTCCGGATGTGTGTATGGTACAGGGGCCGCGCCCCACAACTCCGATCTTCGAGCAGCCGCCGCTGGTGGCAATCGAGATCCTCTCCCCGGAAGACCGGCCGCTGCGGGTCGATCGGACCATCGCGGAGTGGCTGGAGTTCGGCGTCGGCTACGTCTGGGTGGTGGACCCGGAGACGTTAGAGCGCGTCCTGTACACGGCGAAGGGCCCCGTGCCGGTGACCGATGCCACGCTGCGGATCCCGGGTGCGCCTATCGAGATCCCCCTGCGCCAACTTGAAGAGGAGTAGGCCATCGGCCGCGAATTCGCCGCTCTTACTAACTGCCATCGGGGTAGCCTCCGCGATGCAGCACCATGGGAAAGTCGGGCAGCACCTTCGGCTTGCGGACCGACGCGCGCCAGCCGTCCGGGTAGGGCTCCAGGCCGCGAAGGAGAGGCTCGCCGGCGAACGGCTGGAGCGCCTCGTGGAGTGCGTGTATGGTGTCTTTGCCGAAGCGGTCCCGCCAGCGCTCGTGGATGATCGAGAGTCGCTTCAAGTACGCTTCCTGAGCTTCCGCGCCTTTGGGAGTAAGCCGGGCGATCTTCGCGCGGCTGCCTTCGGGGTCCGGCCCGACTGCGGCGAGGCGCTTCTTCTGAAGAATCCCCATCGCCATGGCGATCGATTCCTTCGAAACGCCGCTCAGGAGCGGAATGTCCCGGACGCGCACACTCTTCTCGCTGAGGACGCGCACGACATTGGCGCAGATGGCGAGCGACAGGTCCGACTCGCGCTCGAACTCCATGGCAAACGCCAGCAGGGCGCGCGAGAGGAGCGCCGGGAGAGGCAGATCGCGCTGGACTGGCGCCTGCCGCTTGAGATCGGGCGCGACGCTGAAAAGTCCGTAGCCCAAAATCGGGAGACAATCGGGCAGGTCGAGGTCGAACTGGCTGACTAATGCCCAGAGCGCATCGCGGAGCCGGTCGACTGCGTCCTTGCCGAAGCGCTCCTCCCAGCGCTTCTCGATGACTTCGAACAACGGCGCCCAGACATCGCGAGCCTGGCGGCCTTTGAGCGTGGCGCGGATCAATTTGGGCGGAGTTGGTTCGACCACGATGTAGCCCCACCGCTGCATGCCGTGCAGGTTCGTCTTAGTGCGGGCGAGGCGCTCCAGCTCTTTGACGCCGATGGGCTCGTCGCCGACGAACCGCATGCAGTTCCACCACATCGCCATGGAGACGAGCCACACACCCTGACGCGCGCCGGACTTGGTTGTCCAATGCTGTATGCGGTGTTCGGCCTCATTGTCGTACTCGATGGTGAATGCCACGAGAATTTGAGAAAGCAGAGCCGAGAGGGATGGCATGGGATGTCACTCGCCGAAACCGCGCCGCGCCGGATGGTCGACGACGATGGCCTTGCCGCCGGTGAGAGCTTTGACGGAATGGCGGGCGTTCGAAGGCACGATGGCGGCCAGGCCCGGCCGGGCGATTTGGGCCACGCCGTCGATGGTCACTTCGAGCTCGCCCTCGATGACTTCGTAGACTTCTTCCTCGGGGTGATAGTGCTCGTGTATGGACGCGCCGCATGCGAAGTCGTAATGCGCGAACGTCATGCTTGCGCCGTGGAAATAGCGGCCGTGCCAGCCGGGCAGGCGTTCGATGACTTTGAGGCTGGCGGTGTCCACGAAGGGCATGCGATCTCTCCGCTCGAAAAATGCTATTGCGGCGCTCCGGTCAGGCAGCCGCGGACATAAACGCGCGGGCGATATCTTCGACCGGGCGGCGGTTGATAGTTTCGTTAATGAAGAGATTGGCGACGGTTACGCCCTTACCCGCGGAGATGCGAATTCCCGCTTCCGCCAGGCGATCGCGCAGTTGGTCGAGTGCGCCACCGGAGGCCAGCCGCAGCTTGGCGATATTGCTCCCCGAGGGCACCCGCTCGATACCAAACTTGCCGCTCGTCTGCAGCGATTGAAACAGCTTTTCGCCGTTGCGGACGGCCGTCTGGTAGCGTTCACTGAAACCATCGAGATGATGGAGCGCCACCGCAGCGCTTTCCCATCCTTGATAGATTAGCGACCCGAACTGGTGGCGTAGCGGCTCGATCTTCGCTATGAGCGAAGCGGGGCCGGAGAGGACCGCGCCGAACGGTGCGTTGAAGTACTTGTACATCGATACATAGACGGTATCGAACAGGGCCGCGTATTGAGCGGGCGAAATGCCGGTGTAGGCCGAGGCGAGAAACATACGCGCGCCATCGAGGTGCGTCCCGATCTGCCTGGTGCGGGCGAACGCGCAAATCTTTTTCATTTCTTCGAAGTCGAATACCTGGCCATCGGTACGGCGGACGGGCGATTCGATACTGATGGCGCCGACCGGTGCGGGGTAGGGCGGACCGGCTGCCTCGTCGGCGGCTTTGGCTATCTCTTCGGCAGTGAGCGTGGTGCGGCCGGGACCGAGCGGAACGAGGTTGAGGCCGCTCAGCAACTGCGCGCAATCGCCTTCGTCGCGGTAGAGATGGCTCTCCGCCTGTACCAGGGCCTTGCGGGATTCTCCGGCGAGCACGCGCACCGCGAGATGATTGGCCAGGGTTCCGGTGGGGAGAAACAGCGCGCGCTCCTTTCCCAGCAGAGTTGCCATGGCATGTTCCAGTTCCTCCACAGGCCCGGCCTTGAGGTACTGGTCGCGGTGAAAGGATGGCTTGGCCGCGATGGCGGTGAGCAAGCCGGCGTATTCGGCGGGCGAGAGGTTGAGGCCGTCGCCGGCGAAGACGACCGGAGCCGGCGAGGGCTGTGCGGATGACTGGGACGGCTCGATGACGCTTACAGCGGCGGCCAGTTGCAGGAAAGAGCGGCGATGCATGGGTGGGACCTCCGATTTTGTTCAGTATATCGGTTGCGGAGCCGGGTTGGCGGTTTGAGCCGAGTGCTTAATCGTTTTGGGGGTTGCGACTGTTCAGTCCCAGCAACCGCTCTGTTACGGTTGCCTCGTGTTTGCAGCTACTTACAGAGCCGCGACCGTAAGGGAGCGGTCCGCGGGCGCTCATTCCCCCAGTTCGGTTAAGCACCCGTTTGAGCCGAGCTATGCCCGTCCGGCAAACCCGCGGGTTTCCGTCGACACTTTTACCTTTTCCCCTACTTCGATAAAGAGGGGGACGCGAATCTCCAGGCCGGTCTCGAGGGTGGCTGGCTTGGTGCTGCCGCGGGACGAGTCGCCGCGCACACCCGGTTCGGTGGAGGCAACTTCCAGCTCCACGAACGCCGGCAATTCCAGGCCGATAGGATTGCCGTTGTATTTGAGCAACTCGACCACGGCGCCGCCGATCAGGAATTCCAGTGCGCTCCCGATCACCTCATCGGCCAGCGTGAGGGTCTCATAGCTCTCCTGATCCAGGAAGTGAGAGCCGTTGCCGTCGCTATACAGATAGGAGGCCGGAACCACCTGAAGGTCCGGTTCCCTGAACTTGTCGCTCGCTTTGAAGGTCTTCTCGAAGACCGCGTTGGTGAGAAGGTTGCGAATCTTCAGACGCACCAGGGTCTGGCCGCCGCGCGCGGTGGGCGTGTTCACTTCCGCTTCCAGGCAGGAGAACGGAGTGTTGTCATACTCGAACAAGGTTCTTTTCTTGACGTCAATCGCATCGATCAATACGGCCATGGACTCCTCAGCGGTTCCAGTTTCCTCTTCAGTATAAGGGGCGGCTACGCGGATGGAAAATGGAGCGGGCTAAGGCTCTGGGGCACGCAGACGAGCTTACTGCTTCCGGAGCACTTCTGAGCTCTCCGCGACGCCGTCCATGTCGATCGTGCGCCTGTTTTTCGTAAGCGTCTGCCCGTCTTCGGAGAGAGTCCATATCTCGCGTGTGACGCTGACGCAATAGCTGTTCTTGACCACCCGGAGGATTACAAAGGACCGTCCTTGCCAGTCGACGCTGACCCACCTCTCGCCACCGGTATCAGGGTTACTTTCCCGCTCGAAGGTTCCGGCGGTATAGGTTTCGGCACCGCTCATGCCGGCGATCGAAGACCCGGCGGTCCACTGGGACTTGCAAATGAACGTCAAGGCCGGGTCCTGCTGCTCGATTTTGCAGGTCGCGCTGCTGTCACGTGAACTGCGCTTCCACACTCCCGTGAAGTTAGGCTTCTCGTCTTGTGCGACCGCTGCCATGCAGGAAAAGACGGCAGCCAGAACGGCCATGCGGATTCTCATAATGGCGCCTCTGACAATTCGACACCGATTGTCACGGTCGGGTTCCCCGAAGGCTGATTGCAGGTGTTCTGTGGCTCATGGGCATTGCGCCGCAAACTTGGCAACTGAACTGCTAGCTTTGTTTTTATGGGAGGCGGCAAGACGCTTACGGTAGTGGCGGCGCTCCTGGCATTGCGGGCGTTGCCGCTGGTGGCGGCGGAGGCGGACGCGCTGGCAATCGACGCTGCTATCCAGGCCCGGCACATGCCGTTCGGGACCATTCTCGATCCGATCTACGCTTCCCCTACGAGCACGGCGATCTCCGGTTACACCCGCTGTGGAGATTCGGCGCTCTGGACGGGGGCTTATCTGGCGGCTGAGTCATTTCGATACAAGGTGACTGGGTCGTCTGACGCACTGAGCAACGTGAAGGCCGCTCTAGCCGGGCTGAAGAGCCTGGTCGACGTTACCGTCGACAACCGGCTGGCCCGCTGCATAGTGGCCAGCGACTCGCCTTACGCCGCCGGCATCGCGAGCGAAGAGGCGGCCAATACGATCCACCAGAACCCTCCCTGGATCTGGGTGGACAATACGTCGCGCGACGAGGTGGTGGGCGCGTTCTTCGGCCTCGGCGCGGCCTACGACCTGGTGGATGACGCGGGCGTCCAGAGCGGCGTCAGCGATCTGGCGACGCGCATGTGCGGGTTCATTGCCGGGCACCTGTGGTCGCCCAACGACGACATATCGAACACTTTCCTGGTACGGCCGGAAGAGCTCGAAATGCTGCTGCAAGTGACCCGCCATGTCAATCCGTCGAGTAACATCAGCGGACCTCTATTAGTGCCGCCGGTGAGCCTGGGCGTGGCCGTGGATGTGCTCAGCCTGAGTTCTTATTTCAAATTCAACCTGGATTACATGACCTTCTATAACCTGATCCGGTTGCAGGATAACAGCGACAATCGCGGCGCCTATCAGATCGTCCGTAACTTTACGGCTTCGCACCAGAACGCTTTCTTCGACATGATCGACCGGGCGCTCAACGGTTCGAATGCATCGCGCGACGCCGAAACGCTTGGGTTGCTTACCGAGTGGCTGCAACGGCCGCAGCGGGATTTTCCCGTGGATGTCTCCAAGACGGTGGCGGTTTGCGTCAGCGAAGCCTGCCAGCCGGTTCCCGTGGCGCTGCGTCCACCCACGGACTTTCTCTGGCAGCGCGACCCATTCCAGCTCTCCGGCGGCGGCTCGGGCTTCATCGAAAGCGGGGGAATCGACTACATTCTGCCTTACTGGATGGGCCGCTATTACGGAGTGATTGCGGATACCGGCGATGTGCAATCCTCTGCCGCGGCGATCGGGGCGGTGGCGCCGAATTCGGCGGCATCCCTGTATGGCGCGAACCTGGCATCGGGTGACGCCCAAGCCCTTGTCCAACCTCTTCCCACAATGCTGGGAGGCGTGACCCTGACCGTTACGGATTCCGCGGGGGTCGCGCGCACGGCGCCGCTGATTTTCGTCTCGCCAACTCAGATCAATTTTCTGGTCCCGGACGGCACAGCGGTAGGGTTGGCAACAGTGGCGGTAGCGAATGGCGCGGGGACTCAGACCTTTCAGGCGGCGGTTCAGACGCTGGCGCCGGCGCTCTTCAGCCTGAACGGCAACGGAAGCGGGGTGGCGGCGGCTACGGCAATCCAGGTTCCGGCGGGCAATCCGCAATTGCAGTCGGCGGTGCCGGTGTTTCAGTGCGACGCCTCGGGGTGCGTCGCGGTGCCGATCGAATTGGGAGTGGATACGCCGGCTTACCTGACGCTTTATGGCACGGCCATACGCGGCCGCAGTTCGCTGGCGAATGTCACGGTGACTATCAACGGGGTGACGGCGCCGGCGCTGTACGCGGGCCCCACACCGGGCTTTGCAGGCCTCGACCAGATCAATGTAGGGCTGAGTCTCAGTCTGCGCGGCAGCGGACAAGCGAACGTCACGGTCACGGCCGACGGGCAGACTTCGAACGTGGTGGCGATCGATATTCAATGACGCGATTCCGGCTATTGGCCAAGGCAGCGCCTCACCGCATATAGAACAAACTCAAGCGCGGTAACTTCGACTGTTCCAGTAAGTGGCGTTCGAGGTATTGCTTCTCCAGCATGGAAAGCTGGTCGGCGGTCATTTTGCCGCGATAGGGGCGAAGCTGGCGATCGAGCTCACGGCGCGATTCGAGGGCCTGCTCTTCGCTCTGCTGCGCGCGCGCGGCGCCGATCATTTTCTCTTCGAGCACGGTGAGGTGCTGCTCCAGGCCTTCGAGGTCGGTGTAATGCTTGTCGGCCTCCGCGGCCAGCTTGCGGAGCGATTCGGCGATCTGCTCGCAGCCGGCGGGAAGCGACGCGGCGTTGCCTTCGAGATAGGCGCGCAGTTCGTCGACGGTGAAGGGTGGCGTGGTCTCCGCTCGCGGACGCGCGGGCGCGCCTTCGGCCATGATTTGCGCTTCGGTCAGGACGGCCTGCGCGCAGAAGGCCAGCGAGTTCACCATCTGCGTCTTCACTTTGCGCGAACGCCACTTTTCGAAGGCCGCGTCGATGCCGCGCAGCACCGCTTCCAGCGGCACGCCGGAGTTTTTCCAGCTCTCCACCAGCGCCCAATCGAGCGGCGAGAGCAGAAACAGACTGGTGCCGCGCGCGCGCTGGAAGTGCTCTTCGATTTCGGTGAAATAATTGAAGTAGTTTAGGATGATCCTATTCTCCCGGTTAGTCTAGGCGCCAAGATTGGTCGACGGCCTGGAACCCGCGGCAGTTCCGCGGACAGGCGCTCATCGATCGCCGAAGAAACTCTTGCAGTCGAAAGCCTCGTTACGGTAGATCAGTTTAGAACGCGTGCCAAACTCTTTTTCCATCGCCTCCAACTCGGTAAACTCATGGAAGCTGAAAGCCTTGTGCCGGTCGCGTAGCGCGTTGCGGACTCGGGATTGCGGCCAGTAGAGGCGCTCAATCATATTGCCTCTTGGAGCTGCCTGTATCTGTTCTTCGGCCAGCTTCCAATGCGTCGGAGGGTCACGCTCTTTTGGCCCAAGCTCCAGGGCAATGTCGATGTCGCCTAGCTTTTCCTTGCCGGTGAGGTATGAACCGAAAACTGCCATGCGGGATATGCCGTACAAATATTGCGGGTCGGAATCTACCGCTTTAGCGCGTTCCACCAAAGCGGCGATCAGCTCGCCGGCTCTAGCTCGCGTAATCCCGACTTTTTTCTTTCGATGCGGCACCGCTTCAAGCATACTGCCCACCTTCTTAGATTAGTCAACTACTAGTTCCCGTTGCGTTCGCAAGTCCGTCAGGGTGTCTAACCGTTTTGGGGGCTCCGACTATTCAGTCCCAGCAACCGCTCCCTCACGGTCGCGGCTCTGTTAGGGATGCCTCGTGTTTGCAGCTACGTACAGAGCCGCGACCGTAAGGGCGCGGTCCGCGGACGCCCATTCCCCCAGATCGGTTAAGCACCCAGTCCGTCAAATTCGACCGCCCGCCGTCATTCTGAGTTCAAGGCCGGTGATTGCGCTCCCAGATCATGGCCAGCCCTTCCAGGGTGAGATGCTCGTCCACCGTTTTCAGATAGCGCGAGCCGCTCACGATCATCGACGCCTGCCCGCCGGTGGCCACCAGTTTGGTGTCCGGCCCCATCTTTTCGACCATGCGTTCGAGGATGCCGTCGATCATGCCGATCGCACCGTAGTACAGGCCCGAGCGCATGCTAGACACGGTGTTGGTGCCGACGACGTCTTTGGGCGGGCGGAAATCGACCAGGGGCAGGCGTGCGGTCTTACTGAAGAGCGCCTCGATGGCGATGCCGATGCCCACCGCGATGGCGCCGCCCAAGTATTCGCCGGCGGCCGAAATCACGTCGAAATTGATGGTGGTGCCGAGGTCGACGATGACGCACGGGCCGCCATATTTATAGAAGCCGGCCACGCCGTTGACCAGGCGGTCTGCGCCGACCTCGAAGGGGTTGTCATACTTGATGGCGATGCCCAGGTCGGTGCGCGGGCCGACAAACATGGGCACGGTGTGGAAATAGCGGTCGGCCATGAAGGCCAGGGTGGAATCGATGGGCGGGACCACGCTCGAAATGATGATGCCGTCCACGGCGGCGATATCCAGGCCCACCGGCGAGAAGAGGTTGCGCAGCAGAATGCCCCACTCGTCGGCAGTCTGGTCGTGGACCGTGCGCAGCCGCCACTGGCAGAGTAGTTTTCTTTTGTCAAAAGCGCCTATGGTGATGTTGCTATTGCCTGCGTCAAGAGCCAGCAGCACGTACGCCTCCTGCAACGACTAGAGTATCGGTTCCGTCGTCCTGGCGCACGATCAGGAAGCCGTCGGGGTCGAGCCCCATGGTGGTGCCTTCGAGGATTCCTTCGGGCTGCTGCACCTGAACGCGGCGTCCGGAAGCGTAGCTCGAAAGATGTGTGAACGATGCCAGGATTGCGGACTTGCCCTGCGCGACGATGGTTTCGACCGCTGGCAGCAGGGCAAGGATAATTTCTTCGCGGGGCAGCGGGCGGCCGGCGGCGAGGCGCAAGGAGGTGGCGAGCGAGGCTACGTCGTCGGGAAATGCGCCGTGGTTGACGTTGATGCCGATGCCGGCGATGGCGTTCTTGCCGGCGGCCTGCACCAGGATGCCTGCTACTTTGCGGTCGGCGAGCATCAGGTCGTTGGGCCAGCGGAGATCGCAGATGAGGCCGGTGGCTTCGAAGATGGCAGTGTGGGTGGCGAGCCCCAGGGCGAGGGTGAGCAGCGGCGATTGCGGCAGCACCAGCGAACAATAGATGCCATCGCCCGCGGCGGAGTGCCACGAGTGGCCGTGACGGCCCTGTCCGGCGGTCTGCTCTTCGGCCAGGACGACGGCGCCGACGGGTCGGCCGGCGGCGGCAGCCATGGTAGAGCCGATAGAAGCGTGGTACTCGATGGTGCGGGCGGGGAAGGCGCGGCGGATGCGGTCGATATCGAGGGGGATCATGCGAATTCACCGCGGAGGCGCGGAGATGCAGAGAAGCCCCAGAAGAAAGACAAGAGATTTGAGAGCGCAGAGGAGGCAGAGAGCGCGGAGATTTGGATCATACCAGCTCCAACCGAAAGCTGATGTCCATGGCGCGGGCGGAGTGGGTGATGGCGCCGGCGGAGACGAAATCGGCGCCGGTTTCAGCGTAGGCGCGGACGGTCGCGAGGTTGATGCCGCCGGAGAGCTCCACGCGTGCGCGTCCGCCGATCGCGCGGACCCACTCCGCGGCTTCGGCGGGTGTCAAGTTATCGAGCAGCAGGTGCGCGGCGCCGGCGTCGATGGCTTCGCGCAATTCGGCACGGGTGCGCACTTCGATCTCGATGGGCAGGCCGCTAACACGGGCGCGCTCGATGGCGTTGCGGACGCCTCCGGCGGCGGCGATGTGGTTGTTCTTAATGAGGACGGCGTCGAAGAGCCCCATGCGGTGGTTGGTGACGCCTCCGGCGGCCGCGGCGGCTTTTTCGAGGGCGCGCAAGCCAGGCGTGGTTTTGCGGGTGTCGAGAACGCGGCAGCCGGTGCCCTCGACGGCCTCGGCGAATTGGCGCGCGAGCGTGGCGACGCCGCTCAGGCGCTGCAGGAAATTGAGCGCCACGCGTTCACGTTCGAGAAGCGTGCGGGCGGCGCCTTCGACTTCGGCGATGGTTTCGCCGTCCAAGCAGCGGTCGCCATCGCGCTTGTGAAGGGTGACGGAATCGTACAATTCGGAGAGCAGCGAGAGGCCCGCGACGACCAGCGGCTCACGGGCCAGGAATCGGCCGCGCGCCTGCTGCGATTCGGGCACGCAGGCCCGCGTGGTGACGTCGCCCGGACCGATGTCTTCTTCGAGCGCGAAGCGCACTATGGGGTTCATGACAGCTTGTCGCGCTGGGCTTTGTAGGCGGTCAGGCTGGCGCGCATGTTGTCGATGACTTTTTGCGGCGCCTTGCCGAGGAAGGTCTCGTCTTGGAGTTGGCGTTCCAGGTTGGCGATATTCTTGTCCATCTGTAAGCGTTCCTTGGCGTCGCGCTTGGCCTTCGCCTCTTCCTGCGTTTTCGGCACCCATAGCATAAGGTCGAATTCCGAGGTGGAGCGAACGACCGAAAGGCCGCCGGACCCGTCCCCAGTGCCATCGCCGAAGCCAAAGCCCGATCCCGCGCCCCCGCCAAAATGCCCGCCTTCCAGGGTGAGGCTGACGTTAGCGAGCTTTTGCACGGCCTCGGCGTGGAGCCGCACCATTTCCAGTAGCGTGTCGTTAGCGGAAAAGAGTGTCCCATTTAGCCGTTGCTTAGGATCAAGTCTGTTTTCGGCGCGCAGCGTGCGCGCCATGGTGACGATTTCCTGGAGGATGCCGATTTCGCGCTCGGCAGCGAAGTCGGTAGCCTCACGGCGATACTGCGGGTAATTCGTGAGCGCGATGGAAGCGGGGCGGACCGCTCCCTCGCTCGCCAAAGCGCGAGTACGGTCACGGCTCGGTAGCAGCCGCTGCCACAACTCTTCCGTAATAAACGGCATGGCGGGATGCAGCAGGCGCAGCACATTCTCGAAAGCCGCCAGCAGGTTGCGCCATCCCGGTGTGAGGCCGGAGTTTTCCTGGAAGCGAAGCTTTTTCAGCTCCACGTACCAATCGCAAAATTCGTGCCAGATGAAGTGCCACAGCAGTTGCGCGGCTTCATGGTAGCGATAGGTCTCGATGGCGCGGTTCACCTGCTGGGCGCAATCGTTGAGGCGGCTGAAAATCCAGCGATCCTCGATGGGGACGGCGGCGCCTTCCGCTTCGGGGAGGAAATCCTGGAGGCGTTCGGGCACCCACGGCTCCACGCCGCAGCGCTCCATATTTAGAAACAGGAAGCGGGCGGCGTTCCAAATCTTGTTGGCGAATGCGCGCGAGCTTTCCATGCGCGCCTCGGTGAGCACGATGTCGGTGCCGGGCGCGGCGCACTGCAACATGGCCATGCGGATGGCGTCGGTGCCGTACTTTTCGGTCACCACCAGCGGGTCGATGACGTTGCCCTTGGTCTTCGACATCTTCTGGCCTTCGGCGTCGCGCACCAGGGCGTGGATGTAGACCTGGTGGAACGGCACGTCGCCCATGAATTCGAGCCCCATCATGATCATGCGCGCCACCCAGAAAAACAGGATGTCGAAGCCGGTGATGAGCAGCGAAGTGGGGTAATACGTGGCGAGATCGACCGTTTTTTCGGGCCAGCCGAGAGTGGAAAAAGGCCACAGGCCGGAACTGAACCAGGTGTCGAGCACATCGGTATCCTGCACCAGCTCTTTCGAGCCGCAGCGCGGACAGACGGTGGGAGTTTCGCGCGCCACCACGGTCTCATGACACTCCTGGCAGTGCCACGCGGGGATGCGATGGCCCCACCAGAGCTGGCGCGAAATGCACCAGTCGCGGATGTTGTACATCCACTCGTAGTAAGTCTTGGTCCAGTTGGCCGGGATGAATTCGATGCGGCCGTTTTCGACCACTTCGATGGCCTTCTCGGCCAGCGGCTTCATTTTGACGAACCACTGCTTGGAAACCAGCGGTTCGACTGGCGTTTTGCAGCGCTGGCACGTGCCCAGGCTAAGCTGATAATCTTCCACCTTCACCAGCGCTCCGATTTTTTCGAGCGAGGCCACCACTTGTTTGCGGGCTTCGAAGCGGTCCAGGCCGGCGTAGGGGCCGGCGGCATCGGTCATGCGGGCGTTCTCGTTGATGACTTTGATTTTCGGCAGATTGTGGCGGCGGCCCGCTTCGAAATCGTTGAGATCGTGCGCGGGAGTGACTTTCACCACGCCGGTGCCGAATTCCGGGTCGGCCAGATCGTCGAGAACGATGGGGATTTCGCGATCCATGAGGGGCAATTGCACGGTTTTGCCGTGCAGGTCCAGATAGCGCGCGTCTTTGGCGTTGATGGCGACGGCGGTATCGCCCAGCATGGTCTCGGGCCGCGTGGTGGCGACGGTGACGAAGCGGCCATCGAGCCCGTTCACGGGGTAGCGGATGTGCCACAGGTGGCCGTTGACATCGGTGTGGGCCACTTCCAGATCGGAAAGTGCGGTCTGGCAACGGGGGCACCAGTTGACCATGTACTCGCCGCGATAGATGAGTCCTTTTTCGTAGAGGCGGACGAAAACTTCGCGGACGGCGCGCGAGAGGCCGGGGTCGAGGGTGAAGCGCTCGCGGCTCCAGTCGCAGCTTGCGCCCAGCCGGATCATCTGGCGCTTGATGTTGTCGCCGTACTGTTGCTTCCATTGCCAGACGCGTTTTTCGAACTCCTCGCGGCCCAGGTCGCGGCGCAGGATGCCCTCTTCGGCGAGCTTGCGTTCCACCACCATCTGGGTGGCGATCCCGGCGTGGTCGGTGCCCGGCAGCCAGAGGGTGTTGTGGCCCAGCATGCGGCGCCAGCGGATGGTGACGTCGATCTCGGTGTGTTCGAGCATGTGGCCGATGTGCAGCGACCCGGTGACATTGGGCGGCGGGATGACCAGCGAAAATACGCGCCCGGGGGCTCCCGGAGTGGCGCGAAAGATGCCGGAATCGATCCAGGATTGCGCCCAATGCGGCTCGAACCGCTGAGGCTCGTACACTTTGTCGATTTGCATGGGGGAATTTTTAGTTTAGCAGCAGATTAGGCATTCAGCTTGGGCGTAAACAATATCTCACCACGGAGACACAGAGTCACACATAGGAAAGAAGGGCGGCTTCGAAATCGATGGGCCTCGTCTGCCTTGGGATTTTGAGAGCACGGAGGTGACGGAGGGCACAGAGATAGCTCGGTAGACGTGTGCCCTTCAACTCCAGCTCTTTTCCAGGAACACCTTTCTTACCCTCCCCGAAAACGCGAAGTACCCCATCCAGACCACCGGAAACGCCAGCGACATGGAGTCGCGATTCACCGCCGAGCGGACGCAATACATGTCCACCGTCAGCTTCAGGACTGTGAGGAAGGCGTAGGTGGCCAAGGCGTACTGCAATCCACAGATCCAGTGCCATGCGCGCGTTTCCGCTAGCAATATGCACATTGCGCCGATGGCGCCGAGCAACGCCATGCGGGACAGGTTGGAGAGAACGAAAAGGAAATACCGGACGGGGTCGCTCCACTCACGTGGGGAATATAATTTCCAGTGCGTGGTCGCCGCCAGCAGCGCCAACCCCAACAGCACCTGGCAGAAAAAGTAGAACAGCCATCCTCCGATGGCGTGCTTGCGGCGGACGATCGCGACGATGCCGCACGCTAAGGCGAGGGCTCCGCCGAACGGTTGGAAATCGGGCACTAATTCTCAGTCGGAGTTTTTTCGACGTGTTCGATGATGAGCTGCTCGACGGGCGCTTTGCGCGGTTCAAGCTTGAGCCCGAGCGCCGCGACCGCATCGGTAATCGAAGTGCCGCCGCCGGGTGTCGCTGCGGTGTTGTCGCCGGCGGCTCCGGAAGCGCCAGTGGCGCCGCCCGGGACGTCCATGCCGGCAGCGCGCGCCATGGCCATCAGATCGGCCAGCGCAAAGTCGATCCCCACGTCATAGCTGCCCTTGAGGTCGGTCATGTCCACAATATTTCGTCCGCCGGCGCCGCCGCCCATCTGCTGCGAGACTTGCGTCAGCATGTCGGCGAATCCCGACATGGTCACTTGAGTGGCAGACAGGTGGAAGTTCATGGTACTGCGGTCCACGCTGTACGTGAATTTACCCTTGGCCCCCATATCGACCGTGGCGGCTCCAGCCTTGGCATCCACGGTCATGCGCACCGGACCTTCGGCCGTGTCCATCTTCGACTCGCCGGGCTTAAGGGGCGCGTTTTCGTCAATGGCTTTGGCCGGCTCGGACTCCTTCATTTTCGGCCCCCCCTTGCCGACCACCAGGGCCAGCACCGGATGCTCCTTGGTTTCGCGGCGCACGCTCAGCTTGAAGCGGTCTTCGAGGAGCGATTGCAGCATTGCGGGAGCGTCGTCTTTGCTAGACGCAGGGGGCATCTTGGCTTTGATATCGAACCGCTGGCTCGCGATCCAATCCGGACCGGTGATTTGAAAGGGCTTCACTTTATAGGCGACCTGAATCAGTTCCTTGAGGGCCATGTAGGTGTATTCGGCCTGCGCGCCATCCACGTGCGGTCCGAGCTTCGGCATCTCGCCGCCGGACGTCATGGCCGCCGCCAATTTCTGCATGTCTAGAGGAGCCGCCGGCTTGACAGACGCCACTTCGAAAGCCGGTTTGGGCGCAGTCTGCGCAGATGCCGCGCCGGTTACGAGCAACAGGCTGGCAATAGTCAGTCCAAAAGTAAAACTTCGCATCTTCATTTACTCTGACCTATATAGACGACGGTAACAAGCCAACTCTTACAGCTTTTGTTAATTCTCGGTGGGAGTTTTCTCCACGCGATCGATAACCAGCATTTCGATGGGAGCCTTGCGGGGCTCCAGTTTGAGGCCGTATTGCTGAATGGCCGTGAAGACCGCCGAAGTGCCGGGCGCGGAGGACGGCGGGGCCTGAATCGGAATCATCATGCCGGCCGCGCGGCCCAGCGCCAGTATGTCTTCCAGCCCAACATCCAGGCTGAAATCGTAGCGCCCTTTCAGATCCGTCATATCGATCACGGGGCGCTCCACGAAACGGCCCAGCATGTCCACCATCCCGGCGGCGTTCATCCTGGTCGCCTCAACACGCATGCCGTTTTCCCGCGGGACCATCTTGGTGGTCCCGTTCGGGGTGGCGGTGCTGACCATGCCGCCGGTTTCGCTCGAAACTTTGACGCGATCCTGCGCGCTGCCATCGGTGGGAGCGGCAGCGAGTGGCGCCGCGGGTCCGCCGGAAGCGGCCTGCGCTGGTTCGTCGGGCGCCGATTCCTGAAGTTTCAGCCCGCTCTTCATCACTACCAGGGCGTAAACCGATTGTTCCGTAGTGGTGCGATGAAATTCCAGCTTGAAACGATCGGCCAGCAGCGCCTGGATCATTCCCGGGACCTGATCGCGGGTGGCGCCAGCGGGCATTTTTGCGGTGATCGTAAAGCGCTCGGCGTTGAGCCAGTCCGGCCCGGAGACCTGATACGCTTTCACCTTGTAAGCCACCCGCATCAATTCGGAGATCGACATGGACTTGATGTTGACCATGGCATTGTCGATGGTCATGCCAAGGTTCATCTTGCCGGACATGGCGGCGTTGACGCTCAGCGGTTCGGCTTTCTTCACCGACGCCACTTCGAATGCGACGGGGCTCTGGGCGAACGCGGCGGCTGTTGCAAATATGAGACTTAAGCTCACCCTCTGAAAACTTGTGTTCCGCATATTATTTATACTTTGCAGGATCATACGACGCCGGCGCAAGAGGAGTTCCCAAAAACCCGGCCGCCGGCCAGAATTCGTGAACCGAACGTTAACCGGATGCGTTGATAGAATTGTAGAAGGCTTACCCCATGGACCGTCCCTCCACCGCCAACCCCGCCACCGCCCGGGACGTCATTCTGGAAATCGTGCGGAATATGAAGGAAGGGCTGGAGCCGCTGCATTACTCCACTCTTCCGCCGGCGATTTACCATGTCTACCTGCACCCCGACGATATGGAGCGGCTGCGCGCCATCGTGCCGCGAATTGTGGACGAGGCGAAGCGCGCGCTGGATGCCGAACTGGAGCGAATGAATCGCGCGTCCCTGGTGGGTTCGCTGGCGGAAAAGCTGAAACTGGCGCGCCGCGGAGAGCCGAAGATCTCGGCGCCCGAGGGCGGATGGCAGATTCGCATTCTGGAAAATACCGACGAGGAAGTGGCGCAAGGCGACGTGGTGATCTATTCGGAACTGGCGCTGCCGGCGAAGATGGAGCTATCCGCCGGGTCGATGACCAAGCGGATCGCCACCCGGAAGCTGGGCGGCACGCAGTCGACCTCGCAGACCTACGAGACAAAGAAGACAGAACCGGCGCCTGCCGGTCCGCCGCCCGCCGAGGAGGGCGTGTTTGCGGTGATCGAGTATGAGGATCAGGGCGGGCGCAAGACGTTCCGCATGAATAAGAACGAGATCGTAGTGGGACGCGGCGGGCACGATTATTGGACCGATATCAAGCTGGATACGCTGGCGGACGTTTCGCGGGAGCATTTCCGGCTGCGCCGCGATGCGGAAAGCGGGCAGTTTTTCCTGAAGGATCTGAGCCGGCTGGGCACCACGATTAACGGCGAAGCGGTGCCATCGAGCATCGATTTCAGCGACGGCGAAAAACGCGACCGGCAAGTGGAAGCGCCGGTGCCGGCGCAGGCGCGGATCGGTCTGGCGGGGGTGGTGTTCCTGGAGTTTCGAAGTACCGCCGCGCAAGGGTGAGCTTATGATTCACCGCGGAGACGCAGAGACGCTGAGGGAAAAGCAAGAAAACCGAGAGGCCGCTGAGGGGGCAGAGAGCGCAGAGTGCGTTTCACAGCCATGATGAGCGTCAGGTGTATGTCTTTCGGCTCTCGATGTTGGCCCGGCGGAGTGAGATCTGCCCCTCAGGTCTGTACCCTCCGCGCTCTCTGCCCGCTCCGCGCCCTCCTTGCCGTTTTTCTTCTCTTCCTCTCTGCGCCTCTGCGTCTCTGCGGTGAAACCCCGGCTTGGAGCGTACCGCTTGCCGTCTAGTTCCAAATTACGGCTTGCCGGCGCGAGCGATCCCGGGCGCGTGCGGCGCAACAACGAAGACGCGCTGCATGTGGACGCGGAGCGCGGCATTTTCCTGGTGGTGGACGGCATCGGCGGGCAGGCCGCCGGCGAGAAAGCGGCGGAGATCGCCGTGGGCCGCGTGCGGGCGCGCCTGGAACGGCAGACCGGCACCGCCGAGCAGCGCGTCCGCGAGGCCATAGCCATGGCCAATAACGAAATTCTGCGGGCGGCGCGCGGCAATCCGGAATGGCAGGGGATGGCTTGCGTGCTCACGGTGGCGGTGCTCGATAACGGCTCCGCGGTAGTGGGGCACGTGGGCGATTCGCGGGCGTACCGGATCCGCCACGGCGAGATCCGCAAGATCACCCACGACCATTCGCCGGTGGGCGAGCGCGAGGACAACCACGAAATCAGCGAAGAGGAAGCCATGCGGCATCCGCGGCGCAACGAGGTGTTTCGCGACGTGGGGTCTGAAGAGCACGCGCCCGACGACGAGGATTTCATCGAGGTGCAGCGCGTGCCGTTCGAGCCCGATAGCGCGCTGTTGCTGTGCAGCGATGGATTGAGCGACCAGGTGGAGTCGCGGGTGATCCAGCAGACGGTGGAAACCAACGCCGGTAATCCGGAAGAGGCGGTGCGGCAACTGATCGGCGCGGCCAATGCGGCGGGAGGAAAAGATAATGTCACGGTGGTGTTGGTGGAAGGCGAGGGTTTCACGGCGCCGCCAGCCGTCCGTCCAGAGCCCGCGGCCTCCGAGCCCAAGCGCGGGGAGTCGGTAATGGCTCGCGTATTGTGGTTCGCCGGCGGACTGGCGGTAGCCGCGGCGGGCGCGTGGTTCTCGCGCAGCTTGTGGGTAGCGCCGCCGGTGGTGGTGAAGCCGCAAGTGCTGATTGTGGGGACCGGCACGGCGTACCCCAGCATCGCGGCGGCCATGTCGGCGGCGCATGCGGGCGATACCGTGGAGGTGACGGGTGGCGAATACAACGAGCAGGTGCATTTGGCCGCGGGGGTCACGCTCGCTAGCCTGGTGCCGCGCGAGGCCGTGCTGCGGGCCGCGCCCTTGAGCACCGGGGCGGCCGTAATCGCGGAGAATATTAAAGGCGCCAGATTTACCGGCTTCCGCATTCTGGCGGCGAAGGACCTGCCGATTTCAACCGGCATTCTGCTGGACAATGCGAGCGTGGAAGTGGACGACGTGGAAGTGGAAGGCGCGGGTATCGGGATCGAGATCCGCGGCGCGGCCAGCCCGAAGCTGCGCGCCAACTCCATCCACGATTGCTCGAGCGAAGGAGTTTTGATTTTGGGCGAGTCGCGGGCATGGATCTCGCATAACGATATCCGGCGGAATAAAGGATGGGGGCTGGCGGCGCGCGACGGGGCGCGGCCGGCCCTGCTGGATAATATTTTCGAGAAGAACGCGGTAGAAGTGCCGCCCGAGCAGATGCCCGCGGTGAAGGAACAGAATCTGCTGGTGGACCTGCCGGCGGCGCCGCGGAAGAACGCTCCGCCGAAGAAAAAGGAATGATCGCACCGGCGTCGAGAAAACTCGGGAAGTACGAGATCCGCCAGAAGCTGGGCCGCGGCGGAATGGCCGACGTGTACCTGGCGCAGGATACCGAATCGGGCCAGACGGTGGCGCTCAAGCTCATCGAGCACAGCCAGGATGCCGACACCCGCGACTCCATCGAAGCGGAAATGCGCGGCGCCACCTTGCAGGCGCGCCTGGCGGACGTGGACCCGCACGTGGTGAAGGTCTTCGGCGCGGGCGACCTGGAAGGCTTCTTCCACGTAGCCATGGAGTACGTCGACGGGCAGGACTTAGCGGAGTTGATGCGCCACGGAAAGCTCGAAGTGGAGTTCGCCACAGATGTGGCGCTGGCGGTGGCGCAGACGCTCGAGAACGCGCACAAGCTGGAGGCGTCGGTCGGCGGCAAATGGATCCAGGGCATCGTGCACGGCGATATCAAGCCCAAGAACATCCGCATCGATGCGCACGGCAACGTGAGGGTGCTCGATTTCGGCATCGCCAAGGCGCTCTCGATGTCGCGGAAACTGACGCGCAACGAATTCGGCAGCGTGCCGTATGCCTCGCCGGAGCGGCTGGAATCGGGCGAAGTGAATGCGGGGTCGGATTTGTGGTCGCTGGCAGTGATGTTGTACGAAATGGTCACCGGGCTGCAGCCGTACCAGGCGGATTCCACCGAGCGGATGGAGCGCATGATCCGCTCGGGGATCGCGCCGCCGCCCGCGCCGGACCCTTGCCCTGACGCGCTGCGGCGAATCCTGATGAAAGCCCTGGCGCCCGATCCCGATTTGCGCTATCAGTCGGCTGCGGCGCTGGGGGTGGAATTAGCGGCGTTTCGCGCGGGCGGGAAGGTGCAGGCCGTATCGGAAGATCTGGAGGCCACGCGCCGGACGTTCCGCCGGCCGGAAGTGGGGGAGGAGACGCGCCGCACCACGCCCGCTCAAACCGCGGGAGAAGAGACGCGGCGAACGGTGGACCCTGCGCAGCCGCCGGCAGCGGTTGCGGCAGCGCCCGTGTCGCCGGCGAAGAAGCCCAGGGGCGACTGGTATTTCTGGGTCAATCGGGCGATAGCCGCGGCCGTACTGGCCTGCGTGGTGTACGCGGCGTGGGCCGGCGTCTCTGATTACCGTCTGTATCAGAGCGGACAGGCCTTCGAGCACGACGTAGTGGCGGAACAGATAACCGATCCGAGCCAGATCTGGACTCGTTGGGCGGAACTTTCCAAGGACAATCCCTCGTCTCTATTCTTGCGGGGTCCGCGCAAGGTGGCGCGCGAGAAATTTGTGGCCGCCGCGGACCGTACCATCGACACCTACCGCAATAACGACGCCCAGCCGGTCTATGAGGCCGATTGGCAGCGCGCCCACACCATGCTGCTGCATGCGCTCTCCACCGAGCCCGACGATAAGCCGGTGCACGGAAAACTGCGCTTGTGCGAAGGCCACGTCTCGCGCATCGAGGGCGTCGCCCATCACAACGCGGCGCAATTGAACCAAGCGGTGCAGGAGTTTCAAGAAGCCCAGCAGTTGCTGCCGCAATCGCCCGACCCCGCGTTGGGATTGGCACGCGTCTATGTCGCTTTGCGCGACGTGGATAAAGCCGCTCTGGCGTTCAACCAGGCGGAAAGGAATGGTTTCCAATTAGGGAATCGCGAGCGCACGCAACTGGCGGACGCCTATCGCGACCGTGCCAACCGGACGTGGTGGGATGCGGCCACGGTTCGCGGCCTGCCGCAGGAGAAGGAGCAGATCCAGCAGGCGGCCGACGATTATCAGCGGGCGCTGGATTTGTACCAGAAGAGCGCCGGATGGGGGAACTCGACCGCGCGCATCAAGGAAGTCGAGGCCAGCCTGGAGAGCGTGAACACGCGGCTGCAGCAGATCGCGCAGGGGCAGGAGCAGCCGGACCCGGTGGCGGCCAGGCATAACAAAGTGGCCGGGGCGATCATCGGATTGATCAATGCGCTGCGCGATAAGTCGACCAAGAAGGATGGGAGCAGTCATTGAATTCCACCGGTGGGGCGGACCCTCTGGTCGCCCTGCTGGCGTTTTGCGGGATGCGGGACCGTGGGGTCCCGTGCGGACCAGGGCATAGGCGTTAAATAAGCCCGGCTGGGCTCGCACGTCTACGCGGAGCGCGTTTTTCGTCCTTCGGTGGAAAGAGCACGTGTAGGGTCGGCTCGGCGAGTCTGCGCCGTGAAGAATTCCAACACGCGTTTCGCCGCCTTTGGCGTCGGCGCGAACAGCGTCACAGGGAACACTGGCGCGGTCGCGGGACAGAGGATCGGTTCGGTAGTTATTGGTCCAGCCATGGATTTACCAGAGCGACACCCAGGGCGTCGAAGTGCTTCGTGTTACGCGTCACAAGCGTGAGGTCACGCTCAAGCGCCGTTGCTGCGATTATGCCGTCCACAACGGCCAGCGTGACGCCTTTCTTTTTCGCGGCGGCGGCCATACGGCCCCAGCGTTCAGCGATATCTTCAGTAACCGGGAGAATCCGGCCGGCGAACCAGGCCCGGACGTCGATATCCAGCCAATCCTGCAGGTCGCTTCGTTTCTGACCGATCGCTAGTTCGTCGATGCCCTTACGAATTTCGCCAATGGTCATGACGCTCAAAAAGAGGTTCCCTTGGCCGGCCTTCCTGATAGATAAAGGACGTCACGCGCGCATCCGGTTGGTCGCGCGTCAATTCGGACGGAATATTGGTATCGACGAGGAAACCGCTCACAGTTGGAGGTCCCGGCCGGGATCCTGGTCGCGCTCGAATTCGATGTTGAGGCCACGCAGCGGCGCGAAGAGTTCAACCATGTCTTTCGCTGGGGCTTTCGGCGGCGGCGAAAGATGAACCGCGTCTTCAAGCAAGGCCGCGGCGACCGCCTCAAGCGGTCGGCCTTGAAGGGCGGCCTGGCGGGCGAGCTCGGCTTCCACTTCGGGTCGGATGTCGAGCGTGATGGTCATGGTTGCCTCCAGGGGTAAGAACGGTTCCGTTTTTCCACCGTACACCAGGACGGGTTTGAGGTCAAGGATAGAGCGTGATAAAGGACATTTTGATGTTCCCAAAAAGGGATCGGATCGCAACGGCTAGTGTCCCTTCACTTGAATCACCTACCAAAGCAGGAGCTAAATGGCCGTAACGAGGAGTACGACGGCCGACGGGCCGCGAACAGGGCGCACAGAGGACCTGCGCCGCAATGAACTGCTCGGCATGGCGGCCGCGGCGCTCTCGACCGAGCCGGACGATAAACCGGTGCACGGAAAGCTGCGGGTGTGCGAAGGCCACATTTCGCGCATCGAGGGCGTCGCCCATCAACAACGTGGCGCAATTGAACGAGTCGGTGCAGGAATTTCAAGAAGCCCAGCAGTTGCTGCCACAATCGCCCGACCCCGCGTTTGGACTGGCGCGCGTCTATGTAGCTTTGCGGGACGTGGATAAAGCGGCCCTGGCGTTCAATCAGGCCGAAGCGAACGGTTTCCAGTTGGGCAAGCGCGAGCGCAGGCAACTGGCGGACGCCCTATCGCGACCGCGCCAACCGAACGTGGTGGGACGCGGCCACGGTCCGCGGCCTGCCGCAGGAGAAGGAGCAGATCCAGCAGGCGGCCGACGATTATCAGCGGGCGCTGGATTTGTACCAGAAGAGCGCCGGATGGGGGAACTCGACCGCGCGCATCAAGGAAGTCGAGGCCAGCCTGGAGAGCGCGAATACGCGGCTGCAGCAGATCGCGCAGGGGCAGGAGCCGCCCGACCCGGTCGCCGCACGGCACAACAGAGTGGCCGGGGCACTCATTGGATTGTTGAATGCGTTGCGCGATAAGTCGACCAAGAAGGACGGGAGCAATCATTGAATTTCGCCGGTGGGGCGGACCCTCTGGTCGCCCTGCTGGCGTTTTGCGAGATGCGGGACCGTGGGGTCCCGCGCGGTCCAGGGCATAGGCGTTAAAATGAGCCCGGCGGGGCTCGCACTTCTACGCCGAACGCGTTTTTGTTTTCTGGGGGACAAGCAAGCTATGGGCCGACCCGCGAGTTTACATAGTCTTGGATTATCGGGAGCGGAATTTCACAGCACGACATGCCCTGATTGCTAGTACACAGACAGCGACGGCAATACGCCCTTGTACTATGCGGCACGTGGTTGGACTGAAAATGTTCTAACAAAACGGGACGTAGTTCTACTGTTGCTGTGCTTAATTGCGTTAATACACATTTGTATTAAAATGTTTGGGAGATGCCCAGACACGCACCCGAACTGGAATGTTCTGTCGAAGACAAGGCAATTTTGGTGGCCCTCACAAAGAGCCGGACGGAGG
>Ga0326727_10002105_pt1 | contig 70134 bp, 71 predicted proteins | sample MB2enrmetagenome_FD_207643 | JGI IMG/M metagenome (GOLD analysis project Ga0326727, IMG submission 207643) | Lab enriched peat soil microbial communities from McLean, Ithaca, NY, United States - MB29MY | ecosystem: Environmental > Terrestrial > Soil > Wetlands > Peat | place: USA: New York...
AATCCGCTCGACTTTTGCAAGCCCCTTGTCTTCGGCAAGATGCGCCCACTGCACAACTGCTTCCGGGGTTGCATCCAGGATAGACGCGAGGTGTTCTGCATCGGCCTTTTTCTCCTTTGCCAGCGCGGCAAGCAGCCGTTTCTCGTTTAAGGTCAGTTCCGCCATCGCCACTCACACCTCGATCGTCTCTGCCGCCACGTCCATCTTCTCCCGGAAATCCGCGAGAAATGCCACGACACGCTCTGCGGTCTCCTTCTTGCACTGCCCGCAGGTGATCTCGCCCGATCTGCACTTCCGGTGAAGTTCTGCCAGTTTTACATCGTCGGTGATCATGTGGAACATATTGAGGAGATAGAGCGTGCACTTCTCCGGTTCGCCGCCAAGCCGCCGCTGCTCCTCAAGCGTCATCCTGCCGCCGGTCAGGGCACTCATCACCTTCTTTCGCACCGCTTCCTCGGGCTCGTAGAACGAGATAAGGCTCTCGGGAATGCTCGATGACATCTTCCCGCCGGTCAGGCCCGGCAGGAACACATGGTAGGTGGAAGAGGGGGTGTAAAACGCATATCCCCCGCAGGCCCGCTCGATCTCCCGGACCTTTGCGCTCACATCCGCACAGGCGGCGCCTTTGATATCCACGTGCCCCTCGTATTTCTTCGTGTGAGGGAATGCTTTTTTCACCGCATCGAGCGCCCCATCGGGAGCGTTCTTCGAGCGCACGCTGATGTACCCGTCGCGCTCCTCGACCGTGAACATCCGGAACTTGTGGGCGATCCCCCGGGTGAGCCGGATGTGGGGGTCCTGGTCGATCCCCACGGGCACGAGCGTCGGGGCCGGCTCACGTTCGACCTGCGGGTACAGGATATCGGCGACCTGGGTGATCACGCTGTCCGCGTGGGCAAGCGCGGTTTCCGGAGTAAAACCGTAGATCGCGGTAAGTTCTGAGAAATTCACCTTGGTTGCCGCCTCGAACGCGAGGTCCTTAAGCCGTTCGTTTTTGCTCTGGAAGTAAGTTTGCCCTTCAAAGCCCAGGGCATAGAGGCAGGAAAGGTATTCCTTCCCGTATTCCCTGCATTTCTCCCACGAGAGGCCACGCACGGCATAGGCTTCCCGGTCGGCAATAGTCACGTACCCGTTGGCGCCCTGCTGCACGTGCCAGACGATTTCCCGCATCAGCATCAGGTGCCCGAGGTGCGGGTGGCCGCTGGGCATAAACCCGGTGAGGAGATGGAACGGCGTATGGTTACGAATCGCGCGGGCGATCGGGAGATAGTCGCGCTGGCCGACCACGATGCCCCGGCGCATGAAGTACGGGACCTCGGGCAGCTCGGGCAGCACCGGTGCAATCGGGTCGATACCGAATTCGGCAAACGTCTTCTCGACATCGAGCGAAGGGGTGCTTGACCAAGGATTGATCTGCGGCTCTGTCATGATACAAACGCTTCTTTTACAAATTATAACTTGATCCGCGCAAATTCGACGAACTGAATTCCGGTAGTATGTACACAGCCAAACAACATCTTCTTTTTGACACTGTGCGCCATCCTGACCGACCGGGAGATCACGCTCATGGGCATGACCGCCTCCTTTTCGATCGCATGCACCAGCAGATCGGAGTGCACGTTCTTTCCGCAGTAGACGCGGTAGTGATGACCAAACTTGTACCCGGTCCGTGGGATAAAATCGTGCCGGCGCAGCTCGGTATAGACCTTGTCTTTTGCGGCCAGTTCCGGGTCGCTCTCATGTACGAATGCAAAAAACTCATCTGGGGTCAGAGTGGCGTTATCTCTGGTGACCCGGACAATTCCCCTGCCCATGAGGTACAGGAGTTCGACCGGCGATATCATCAGCCGTTCTTCATCGAACCGTTTCCCGAAGCCGGCCTTCTCCAGATCAGACTGGGGGGATATCTTTATCATCGCTGACTTACCCACCAGCGCCGCATCGCATGAACCGATTTCGGGAGAGGGTGCACAGGCACCGGTCAGTTTCTGGAGCTTGATCTCGTAATAGGTCAGTTCATCCTCGTCGTCAACAACCGCGAGGACGTACTGCTTGCGCATGTTCCGTGCGGTGACCACTTCCTCTATGAGTTTGGTAAACCGAATCGGGTCACGTTCCGAGAGGACACGGACGAGGTAGAGCGATTCCCCGGTTCCCGGTTTCTCGCCGCGCCGGAAGACCCGGTAATCGTGGGGCCCGGTCTGGACGACATACCCGCGTTCGCGCAGGTCACGGTACACAAGAAAACTGCGCAGGAAGTTTCGCTGGTCGGCGTACTCGGCAAGGAGAGTATCAAACGTGTAGCCCGCGACCTCAATTTTCTGGCGGTGGAGCAGGTACAGGGCTTCCTGCGGCGCAAGGCGTATCCCATCGCTTTCGGGACGCCCGTACCCGCTCTGGTCATACAGCACCCGCCCGTCCCTGCCGGTCAGCACCGAAATACCGTCAAATGTCGCCTTCACGTAAAGGAATTATAGGGGGTATAGGATAATAAGAGCGTGGGAGCCTATCAGGCTTGCGAGGATTGCATACAGGGAGGGAGACATGATACAAAACGTAGGACTAAAAGGCGTGATTCATTGGGATTACACCTTTCACGACCCACATGTATGACCAGGAAAAACCTCACTTTTAGCCAGATTGTATCTCATATGTTTGACTTCTGTGCACATCCCCCGGATCATCTTCAACCTGTCTGGGAAGATGGATACATTGGTCTCCCATTGAGGGATTATCTCTGTTTTTTATGCTGCAAGCTCACGGACTTTCCCGATATTGCCCCGATCGTCCCTCCGGTCGTCCACGGGTGTTTCGCAGACAAGCGGCAGGGGTGCGAAGACCGGGTGGTGCAAGATATGACGAAACCCCTCCTCCCCGATGAAACCCATACCGATGTGCTCGTGCCGGTCGAGCCCGCTCCCGAGATCGCCCTTGGTATCGTTGACGTGAATTACCTTGAGCCGACCGGTACCCAGGGTTCCGTCCAGCTGTCCAAGGGTAGCCTCAAGACCTTCTTTGGTGCGCAGCTCGTACCCGGCGGCAAACGCATGACAGGTATCGAAACAGATGCCGATCCGGTCGGATTTTTCGATCCCGTCGATGATCGCACGGATGTGCTCGAAACTGCTGCCCACACTGTTTTTCTCCCCGGCAGTGTTTTCCAGCAGGAGCATGACCGCATTATCGGAACCCGCTAGTGTCCTGTTCACCGCCTTTATCACCCGGGTGCGGCCTCCCGCGATCCCGTCACCGAGATGATGGCCAAGGTGGGTGACCAGGTAGGGTATCCCGAGCCGGCCGCACCGGTCAAGCTCGGCCTGGAGTGTCTGGACCGACTTTTCCCATATCTCATTTTTTGGAGATGCAAGGTTGGGGAGGTAGGGCATGTGGTCAACCGGAAGAAGACCCGTTGTTTTGATCTTCTGCCGGAAAAGGGCGCAGTCATTCTCGCTCAGGGGCTTGAACCCCCACCCGCGGGGGTTACGCGAGAACATCTGGAAAACATCGCAGCCTGCATCTTTTGCCCGGTCGACCGCGAGATCGAGTGAACCGGCAATCGAAACATGAACGCCAACTTTTACCGGTGCCATGGGGGATCATACTCCTGTATGGTAATCACTGTACCTGATCAGCATTGTGGCGCACCGGTACATGGAGGTTGTGATCAATTTCAGGCAAACGGAAGTTACATGAAGAAGGGATTACCGGGTACCTGCACCTTGATGATGAAAGACGGCCAATCTCCGGGTATGCAGGTCACCTTCCTTGGAACAAACGGATGGTACGATTCCCCCACGGGAAACACTGTTTCTGCGCTGATTACGGCACGGGACTATGATATTATCCTTGACGCCGGAAATGGTATCGCCAAGGCCGACCGGTACATCTCGCAGGACAAGCCGGTCTTTCTGTTTATCAGCCATTCCCACCTTGACCATACTGAAGGACTCCATACACTGGTGAAGTTCCGGTTTAAAAAAGGCCTTACCATCTGCGGACAGATTGGCCTGAAGGCAGATCTTGCAGGGCTTGTCCGCGAACCTTACACCGTGCCGCTTGACCAGGTTCCCTTCACCGCATCCGTAACAGAACTTGGGGATGGCGTTCACGAACTTCCATTTAAAGTGACCTGCCTGCCGCTTGTTCACCCTGTTCCCTGCCGGGGATTCAGGTTCGAAATCGACGGGAAGGTCATTGCCTACTGCACAGATACAGGAGTCTGTGACAATGCCATCACACTCGCACGCGGCGCCGATCTCCTCATCACCGAGTGCGGATTAAAGCCTGGGCAGAAGAGCCCCGATTGGCCGCACCTGAACCCCGAAGATGCGATCCATATTGCAAAGGCGGCAAAGGCAAAACGCCTCGCGCTGATGCATTTTGGTGCGGAAGTGTACCATACCCTTGAGGAGCGCCGGGCCCTGAAAAAGCAGTTTGAGGGGGTCTGCCCGGGACTTGTCATATCAGAAGACGGGATGATCGTAGACGTGTAAAGTGGATATTCCTTCACGCAAAGCGCCATAAAAAATACCACTGATCTGTACCTGCATCTGCTCACCACATCCCTGAACCTCAATCCGGGCCCGGTTTGAAATCAGATTGACCTCTGACCTCCCAAAAAGAAACCCTACCGGGCTCCATTTAAAAATACACGTATACGGGCTTTTTTGGAACCGGGCGGATTAAAATGGACCATATCATGCATTTATTGTAGCCGATTACGGGTTGAATGTACACAGCCTGGGAAAAAGGCCGCCAGAACGCAAATATGGGGCGATGAAGGGTATTACAAGGGTCTCAATGGGGGATTTGTCTGGCAATCCGATGGCTAAACATAATCTGATTCCAGCGGGTTGCAATCGGATGGGTTAAAAGGTGTTTTTGGGGTGGTGGCAATGGTTCACGTAGGCGAGACATTGAGGCGGCACATTCCGTTTCCTCTATTAACCGGGACGCAGATCACTCAGGTATACCCATGGACCTCCGAGCGCTTATCCCGAGGGACGCCCAGGCATTCAGGACCAAAACTATCGACAAGCTCATGGAGTGTACCGGCGGTGAACACGCGCTCAGGAAAGTGCTCTCCCCGCTCGACCTCACGCTCATGGGCATCGGTGCCATCATCGGCACCGGCATTTTCGTCATCACCGGTGTTGTTGCGGCAAACTACTCCGGGCCTGCACTTGTTGTCTCGTTCGCCATCGCCGGCATCATCTGTGCCTTTGCCGCCCTCGCATACGCGGAGTTTGCTGCAATGGTCCCTGTTGCCGGGAGCGCGTACACGTACAGCTACGCATCGCTCGGCGAAATCTGGGCCTGGATCATCGGGTGGGACCTGATCCTTGAATACGCCGTCTCCATCGCAGCGGTCGCAGTCGGCTGGTCGGGATACGTCACGAGCCTCGCAGCAGGGGCCGGGATCACGTTACCTGCGATGTTTGTCAACCCGCCCGGGACCAGCGGGGGTCTTGTCAATATCCCGGCAATGGTGATCATCGGCCTTGTCACCCTCCTGCTCATCATCGGGGTACGTGAGAGTGCCCGGGTCAACACGGTAATCGTTGCCATAAAACTTGGCGTAATCCTTCTTTTCCTGTACCTGGCCTTCGGTCACATCAAGCCGGCCAACTGGGTGCCATTCATGCCGTTTGGCTGGAGCGGCGTCATTACCGGGGCCGCAATCGTCTTTTTTGCCTACATTGGTTTCGACGCGGTTTCAACCGCTGCGGAGGAGGTTAAAAACCCAACGAGAGATGTGCCCATCGGGATTCTCTCCTCGCTTGCCATCGCAACCGTGCTTTATATTGCGGTCTCCGCAGTCCTCACCGGAATCGTACCCTATTCACTCTTTGCCGGGACAAGCGCCCCGGTTGCGTTTGCCCTTGAACAGATCGGGATCTCATGGGGATCCGCGCTTGTCTCTGTCGGGGCAATCTGCGGGATCACCTCGGTTATCATCGTCCTCCTGTACGGGCAGACCCGGATCTTCTTTGCCATGTCACGCGACGGCCTGCTTCCCGGGATCTTCCGGCAGATCCATCCTGTGTACAGGACCCCGGTCAAGGTTACCATTCTTGTCGGCACCCTCACTGCCATCCTCGCCGGATTTCTCCCTCTCACCACCATCGCCGAGCTCGTCAACATCGGGACTTTGGCCGCATTCATCATCGTTTCGCTGGGCGTGATCGTGCTCCGGTACACGCAACCGTCGCTCCCCCGGCCCTTCAGGTGCCCGCTTGTCCCCCTCGTCCCGGTTCTCTGCATCCTCTCCTGCGGGCTCCTGATCCTCGCGCTCCCGCTCGTCACCCACCTGCGCTTTGTTCTCTGGCTTGCCGTCGGTCTTGTTATCTATATCCTCTACAGCCGGCACCACAGCAGGATCAACGATGATACGAGTACGCTCGACTGCTGGAAAGCATGAGGCCCGGATCATCCCGGGCAAAATAAAAAGGGGATTAACGGTTATTTTTTGAGTTTTTTCATCACCCACCCCATATTCTCGCCCAGCACCTTCATGGTGTTAATCCCTTCATCGTCGTTTTCCACGTCGCCCGGCGCAAGTCCGATCCCGACGTTCCAGTAGCACGAGCCCGGGACTACCATCTGGTTGATAAAGAAGAAGTGGTTGATCGTATCGAACGTGTGGATCGCCCCGCCCCGGCGCACCGCCACAACCGCCGCCCCGACTTTGCGCCGGAACATGCTGTCATTACCCATGGCAACAAAACCCGCCCGGTCGATCAGTGCCTTCATTTCCGCAGTCACGTCCGAGAAATATGTCGGCGACGCAAGGATGATCCCGTCCGCCTCGTCCATCTTTGCGATACACTCATTTGCGAAATCATCGATAATGCAACGGTGATCCTTCTTCTCCCTGCATTTCATACAGGCGGTGCACCCATGCACTTTTTTTCCCGAGAGTTGCACAAGCTCGGTCCTGATTCCCGCTTTTTCGAGTTCCTTAAACGCTGCCCGCACAAGGATCGCGGTGTTCCCGTCTTTGCGGGCACTTCCGTTGAATGCGACGACTTTCATGAATCCCTCCATAATCTACGAATACTTCCCGTTGGCATCACCCGCTCATAATACCTTGGAGTAGCCCGGAGATACTTGAGGCTCATGAAGGGAACTCACTGGCAGAGAAGAGCCGTGGAACCGGGCAAGCGTTAAAAATTCAAATCCGGCTCCACCCGGACGCGCGACTGGGGTACCATATTATGTGCCCCTGCACCAAATAGTCGTGCGATATGAATTCAAGGTTGCAGTTTTCCGATCTCTCACTCTCAAAAGAGATTGCGAAAGCCATAGAAAATATGGGCTTTGAAGAGCCCACTCCCATCCAGGCACTCGCCATTCCCCTCATACAGGCCGGCCGCGATGTGACCGCGCAGGCACAGACCGGCACCGGAAAGACTTCCGCGTTCGGGATCCCTGTCATCGAAAATATCGACGCTTCACAACGGGTCGTGCAGGCCATCGTCCTGTGCCCCACCCGGGAACTTGCTATCCAGATCGCCGAGGAGTTCTCCCACCTTCTTGCCCACCTCCCGAAAATCTCCGTCCTCCCGGTCTATGGCGGCCAGCCCATAGAACGCCAGCTCAAGGCCCTCGCGCATGGTGTCCACATCGTGATCGGCACTCCCGGGCGCGTGATGGATCACCTCAAGCGCAGGACCCTCTCGCTCGACAATGTCTCGGTGGTGGTGCTCGACGAGGCCGACCAGATGCTCGACATGGGCTTCCGGGACGACATAGAGCGTATCTTAAAACGTGTACCCCAGAAGAGACAGACGCTCCTTTTCTCGGCAACGATGCCCCAGCCCATTATCGAGATCTCAAAGCGGTTCCAGAACCGGCCCGAATTTGTCCGGGTCGAGTACCAGGAACTCACCGTCCCTGCCACAGAGCAATCCTATGTCGAAGTACGGGACCGGGACAAGTTAGAGGCCCTCTGCCGGGTGATCGATGTCGTCGACCCGCATCTTGCAATTATCTTCTGCAACACGAAGAGGGGCGCAGAAGACCTTGCCGGCCGTGTCCGGGCACGGGGCTACCGTGCCGAGGAACTTCATGGCGATATGAAACAGTCCCAGCGCGACCGGGTCATGGGCGGCTTCCGGAAAGGTACCATCGACATCCTGATCGCAACTGACGTAGCGGCTCGCGGGATAGACGTGGAGGATGTGGATATTGTGATCAACTACGATGTCCCGCAGGACGTCGAGTACTATGTCCACCGGATCGGGCGGACAGGACGGGCAGGGAAAAGCGGCCGGGCGATCACCCTTGTTACGCCCCGGGACCTCACCAAGATCCGCGAGATCCAGAAATACATAAAAGTCCAGATCCCGAGAAAACCCCTCCCGACCGCAAACGACGTGGTCGAGTCAAAGACGAAGACTATCCTCGAAGAAGTGCGTGAATCAATCAAGCAGGGCGGCATCGAGCCGTACGCACGGATGGTCGAACAGGAGAACGAGGGGGATCTCACCACGCTTGAGATTGCCGCGGCTCTCCTGAAACTGCACATGGAGCAGGGAGCAGACTCCCACAAGGAACGCGCTGCGCCGGTAGATTTCGGCGATACCGGGGCAGAAGCAGGCATGGTGAGGTTCTTTTTAGGCCTTGGTCGCGACCATAATGTCGCTCCAAAGGATATCGTTGGCGCCATCGCAGGTGAGACCGGCATAGCCGGCAAATCCATCGGGGCGATACGGATACTCGATACATACTCCTTTGTCGAGGTACCCCGTGACTGCGCAGAAGAAGTCTATACAATCATGAAGGAGCGCACAATCCGGGGCCAGCCCACCGGGATAGAACCGGCGCAGGGCAGACGCGAGTGAAATTTCCATTCATGATGAAGTGGAAAGTCAGACCCTCTCTTTTTCTTCCTCTACAGATACAAGAGATATGCGAGTTCCCTGCGATTGCTCCTAATAGGAGATAATCAGGGCATATCCCTCCTGTGGAGTTATCGCCCACACGCAATCCTCAATATCTCGCAGGTCGAAATCTCCTGTATGAAAATGAAAATTATCCTTGGAGGCATTGCATTCCTGATGCTTCTGCTCATCGTCGCCGGTTGTACACAGCCCACAGCCCCGCAGGCAACCCCGGTTCCAACGACAGCGCCAACCACAGCTGTACCGGTAACAACGACCACGATAGTACCAACTACGTTCGTACCCGCTACGCCCGGTCCTACACAGACGTTACAAGCCAACTGGGCAGTCACTGTTCAGGTGCAGAGCAACGGACAGGCCATTAACCCGCAGGTAATTTACACCTTCAATGGCGGCATGGGCATGAATTTAATCCCTGAAATCGACGTCATGCTTACCCGCTCGGATGGTACCGTGGAGACTGGCAACTTTACGCAGCCCATGTCTATCGGCCAGACCGTCAGTCTGCCGGGCACCACCGGTAACAACGACCGGGCAGAAGTATGGGTGATAACCCCGCAGGGAGACAGAGTCAAGATTGTCGACACGTATGTTCCTTTCCGGTCCTACCACTAATCTTTTTATACCTGGATATTCTCAGAGTACCCCTCCTTAACGGTCTCCCTCTATCTGTTCGTCCGCAAGGTGGAGGGTCTGCCACACAACCGCTCTTTCCTCCACGGCCTTTTTTATAACCCGCTGTGTCCGGGTAAGCGTGGAACTGCCATGCTTCACATCCATAAACACGATCCTGATGGAGGAACCCCTTTCGTCTGCAACTGCCGAAAGACCATCGAAGATGATGTAATCGACAGGGGATCCGATGAACCGGGCATCAGCTGGAAGAAATCCGAATGCAGGAAGTAGGGGAGCCATCTGCTCGGCAATCTTTCCTTTCAGGGTCGAGCGGGACCGGTTGACCGAGTCTTTCCGGATCTCTCCGGCAGCCTCCATTTTCCACCGCTCAAGCTCCGCCCGGTACCGCTGCTCGATGGCAGTGATCTGCGCTTTCACAAAAAGCCAGCCCAGCGCAAACCCGGCCACAAGCGCGATAGCATTATACATGAGAATCTCTTCAAACGCCATGACGGAACATATGGTGCCAGCCTTTTATTCATATCGGCACGCGGGGTGAAAATGATCTCTGCGACATCAGATAAAGTGTCATGTATTATCAGGCTGGTAAGCGCCACCCCATGCATGCCGATCCTGTTTATCACGGTCGGAGGATCGCATTTCGCAATTCGGATGCTCTGATGAGACCAGGTGCCCGGTAACTACCGCACCCGATTCTTGCCCCCCTGATTGTTCCATCGGAGACAGGAGAATATGCCTTTTGCCATATACCGGTTTCCTTCGCCGTTATTCAGGGGGCCCTTATGGGTGCATGAACCACAATTCTTTTTTCCCGCATGGTAGACTAAGGAGGGTATAGTTATGCAGAAACCTCAAGGCCGCAAATACCAGGTGGTCGAGGAGGCGGAGATCGACCTCGTCCTCAAATGCAGGGACAGCCACGAATTTTACGAGCAGTACCTTAAGGTATTCCCGGATACAAAGAAAGGTCTCGACAGTATCAGCAAGATCTGGAAACGCCGGAGCGAGTTTGCAAAGAAACGGCCTCAGACCTTCCCGCAGGCAGAAACCGGTCAGACAAACTCCCGGGAGATCCAAACACTGATCGCCGAGCAGACAAAAATCATGAGTGATATGGCGGCGCTCACCAAGGAGAACCTTGAAGTAAGCCGGCAGATTCTTTCGGCACTTGCGCACCAGAACAGGATCCTGACCGGGCGCCATGAAGAAAAAGCAAAAGATCCCGCGCATCCGGCCCCACCCCCAAAACCGCCGCTGCAGAAAAAGGCTCCTGAAAAGCAGACCCCCATCATGGTCGGTTCGTGAAGGCATCCCAAATTTTTTTATTTTTTTGTTTTAATTGTCCCCGCGCATATCTTTTCTTACAACAATGTCCCTAACAAAAGCCAGTAAATTCTCCTGTTTTTGAAAGATTACGTGTGTAAAAACGGTAGATATACATTAAAAATCCCGGATTTTTACTCAAACTTTGTGAAGTATGCGCCTCAACCCCTCTCCGGGAACCCTATTCATATATATAGATCCAAACAAAAATTTTTGCATATGCCACGAGGACGACCAAAAGGGTCACGGAACCTGAGCGCGTATGAACGCGGAAAAGTAAAACGAATACGTGAGATTATGTCCCAGAAAGGGATCACGGATTTTGACCGCCTGCGTGATCAGCAGATCCTCAAGAATATTTATGTTAGTACGGATGGCGAAATTTTTGTGAAATACGGACTCGGTAAAAATTTCAGTGTTGAGATCAAGGTACCTCAGAGCCGGGCCGGGGAGAAAATCCTCGCAAAACTGGAAAAAAATATTGCTGCACTGCGTACCGTGATTTAAAACTGGAGGTAAAAAAAGTTATATTAAATATTTTTCAGGATACCGGGGATACTTATTCGTACGGATCTTCACGTTTTTCCATAAAACTATTATCGAAGGGTTCCCGCATTTTTCTTTAACACCAATCAAAGGGCTGAAAAATTCCGGCATTCCAATGTCCTGAATGAAAACCGGCTGGCCGGTCGGTATTTTACGGCCGGTTCTGCAGGAGGAGGGGGCAATAGTACCCATTGCCTTATTCCTCCCCGGGGATCTATTGACAGGACATACATCATGCAGGTGCAGGTCTGGCTGTATGCCACAGGAGGGAGCAAAACCAGCACCGGAATCAACCGGTAAGACCGGGAAAACAAAAGGATGGCATAAAAACAATATCCTGCGCCGCCCTACCTTTTCGTACACACCGGTGGTTATCGTTTCCCTCGTCCCTATACCGTACCGCATCGCTGCCCTCACTCAGGAAGAGCACGCCCTTTTCAATTACCCCATCGACCATCTTGCTGGCGTGATCAGGGATATCGGGTTCCGGTGCACAACCTGTGCGAAGTGCTGTACCCGGGCATTCAACGGCCACGTCTTCCTGCTCGACCGGGACGTGGCCACGGTACTGGCGATCGATCCAGATGCGCTCGAACCGGCCCCGGATCCCGAATTCTGCGACCAGAACGGCACGTTCTATGTCTCCGGCTATGCATTGAAGGTGAAAAACGATGCCGGGGGATCCTGCTGGTTTCTTGAAGACGGCAGATGCCGGATCTATGACCGGCGGTTTGCCATCTGCCGCATCTACCCGTATATGCTTCACCGTGAACCCGATGAAGAGGGGAAGGTTGACTGGCGTCAGATATCCGGTCTTGACCGGCACGGAGAATACGACGCTGAGATCACGGATGAGGACTGTCTTTCAATTGCCCGCGAAACCATGGAATATGAGCACGCGTTCCTTGCACATCAGATCGCATTTCTCGAGTGCCTCCATGACTGGTTTACCAGCTACCGGCTCCGGCACGTTCAGAAAATCTACGACGATCGGGTGCGGCAGTACAAGAAGGGATCACCGATCACCGTTATGGCCTATACCGACGGGCATTTCGAAAAACACATTCTCAGCCATAAACAATCCCCGTACTGACGGAAAATCCGTTATAAGGATACGAGATGACCCATTCACGGGAACTGGCAATATATTGTACGGCACGGAGCACCATGAGGATGAGATCATCATGCTGTGGCCTGTCACCGGCAAACACAGAGAAAAAAGTGAATTTTCTGATCAGATATTGCCCGGGCCAAACTGCTGCCGCTGGGAGGGAGCAAACGCATTCTCGACTACACCCGATGCAAAGATGCCCGGCGCCGAGCCGGTCTTTGCATAAGTGTAAAGCGCCACGGTAAAAATTCCCTGCATGGCAGAAGATAGAATGGCCAGGACGGCAACAAGCACGACAAAAAGAGCGAGCGCGATGTAAAAGAGCACAGGGTCGCCGATAAAGAGTGTGCCGATGACGAGGACCAGGCCTACGACCGCGATCGCGCCAAAGATTAGGGTGATCGAGATCGTTCCGACAACACTTTCCCCCCAGGTCTTCTTAAAGAGTTCAAGTGATTCTTTCATCGCAGAAAACACATTTTTGTCCTCGAACGCGAGTACCGGCATCACGAACAGGGTGACCAGACTCCAGACCCCACCTACAACCGCGGTGGCAATCTGGCCAAGAAGCCCGGCCCGGTCCTCTATCATGTGCAGGATGAGACCGACAGTCGCGGCAATAACCGCCCAGGCAACGATGGAACCAAGGTGGCGGCCGGCTGCAGAGAGACCTTCTCTGACAGTCATATCCTTTCCATTCAGCTTTGCATGGACGCAGCTGATCAGTCCCACGTTAAAGAATATCACGACAAAGTAGCAGACCAGATAGAACAGGAACAAAAGAACGATCCCGGTCACGCTGTCAGTGGCAAGCGAGTACGCACCATTCGATATGATCAGCGGGACGACAAAGGTTGCAATCACAAGCAGGGTGACGATACCAGACATGATCGGGAATGCAAGGAGTTTTTTGTCCTCCATCAGGATCCGCCAGCTGGCCTTTACCAGCTCGAAACTACGCACAATCCGTTCGAACATAGTTCTGTGTTGGCAGTTCTACGGGATGAATGTTTTTTAAAGCCGTGATGTGGCCCTATTGTTCACCGACGAGAGAAAGTGTGCCAAAAAGCCCAGCTACGATCCTGGTACGCGCATCGCGCGCATGGACACAAGAAGGGGTAATTCCGGATAAAAAATGTAAAAGACCCATTTACTTACTGCACCGGGAAGAATTACCGGGCCATGCCCGCCTTACCGTCCAAATGTTTCCCGTACGAAGGCTCCTGCACGGGAAACCGCATCACGGGCTTCGGGCACCTGCTTTCCAAAGATCTGCCAGAAGTGGAACATGCCTTCCCATATCTCAAATCTCACCTGAACTCCCGCCCACTTTGCCTTCTTTGCAAATGCAGAAATATCATCATACAGGAGTTCACCCGACCCGGTCTGGATATAGAGACGGGGGAGCCCTGACAGGTTTGCGTGAACCGGCGAAGCGAGGGGGTCGTCAGGTTCCCTGCCCGCGAGGTACTGGATACGGATGGCAGTCAGCCGGGACGCACTGAGCCAGTCGCTGTCACGGTTTACAGTAACTGATTCACCGCCAAAGGCCAGGTCTACCATCGGAGACATGCAAACGGCCGCCGGTGGCATCAGCAGGTGTTGATCGCGAAGCGTGAGCAGCAGATCCAGCACAAGAGTGCCTCCCGAAGATATGCCAACCGGAATAATCCGGTGTGGCGGGTAGCCATGGCTGGCAAGGTAGCGGTACGCGGCTACCGCGTCCTCAACCTGCGCCGGAAAGGTATGCTCCGGGGCCAACCGGTAATCGACCGAGAAGACCCGGGACTGAGTGGCACGCGCAAGCTCTGCGCAGAATCCCAGGTGATCCGCCGTTGACCCGACAGAAAAACCTCCGCCATGGAAAAAAAGGAGGGTCCGATCCGGCACCGCTTCTGGCACCGAGCACCACACCCCCCGCAGATCACTCCGGATAGCAACCTGTTCCACTTCCGGGCGTTCCTCGGTCTGGAATTCTGCAAAAAATTCCGAGAACTCCTGCCGGGCCGCCCCGGCCGGTTTCTGCAGGTCGGGGACATAGGATTTGAGGATATCCAGGAAATCCTGCGGCGTTTCACGGATCATTATGTGTGGTTATGGTGCGTGAGGGTGATAAAGTCTGGGGCTGACACAGGTCCCCTGTGCTGGTCCGGGACGGGTTGCCGGGATCTGATTAATAATTCCCCCGCCGATAAGTGAGGGCATATACCATCCATCAAGCAAGCCATTATATTGATCATGAACCGGAACACCATTCCAACCCTGTTTGTCTCGCACGGCGCCATGATCCTCCCTCTGGAAGATGTCCCTGCCTGTGGTTCCTCGCGGGTTTGGCCCGCGCTACGCAGGGATTAAAGCCGTACTCTGCATTTCAGCGCACTGAAAAAGGAGATTCCAACGGTAAATGCTGCACCCTGACCGGAGATCATCCACGACTTTTACGGGTTTCCTCCGGGTCATTTTCAGACCGGGCAGAATATGCCATCATTTACGCAAATCCTGCAGACTTCCTTCCATCGGCATATCAGAGATACCATCCCAGAACCGGGTTAAGATCTGCCAGAGCTTCCGGCGCAACGCAGGTATCTGTCCTTCCATCATATACCGCTGATGAGCCGAAGTGCCGCGAGGCTCATAGAGCGCCCGGTTTACCTCAATCTGGATCCAGGGTATGCCTTTTCGCCAGTAATGAGCGTTCGAGATAAATCCCCCGGAAAACGGGGTGTTGATTGCCACGTCGCCGGTGCCGGAGAACTCTTCCCGGAATGATTCTGCAAGAAAGACGATCCAATCCGGGGGGCAGGTGGTAAGGCTCCCCTGCTTTGGCCGGCCATTATCGTCACCGTAATTCCCTAAGCAAATCAGCGGCCGGCGTTTACCTGCGTCGTTCTGTTCTGTCGATCCATAGGGTAGCATTGAATGGCAGTCGAACGCGATTCTCACGGGATACTGGTCGATGAGCTCATCAATGCGCTGGTGATAGGGAAAATACCATTTCATCATCAGCTGGTGGATGAGGGGGAGGTCTGGCAGTTGCCCGGGCAGGTAAACCAGGCGGCCATCGACAGTTCTTACCTTGATAATCCCGTCAGGGTCTTTCGGGGGGAGCGGGAGAGGTGGGCGGTTGAGATCGATGACCATCCGGGATACGGGTGTATCTATTGTTGCTTCCACGGACCTGCCGAAATCAAAGAGCGTACGGGTTGCGGGATCGCAGTACCAGTCGATCTCCTGCTTCGAAAGAGCAAACCGGCCGGCAACTTCTGCCGGGATCTCAACCCCGCCATGAGGGATCGATATAAGGAAGGGATATTTCATCGTCAACGCTCTCTGTTAAGAGAACCTGAGTCGGGCTTTTTTGTTAATCTTTGGATAGGGATAACCCGGTAAAAGGAGAAAGTAAGGAAATTGCCATGCCCCAAAAGTATCTCCCTGAACTTCCGGAGGATTTTAAAAACGCTCTTTTGGTACATAGCTCGGATGCACTCCCATTTTAAACACTATTTAAAGAAACGGTGATCCGGGCTTTATAAATAAAATAAGGCGATATTTGCCGTTATCTCCAGTGGAAATAAAGGGGTATAAAAGGATGATCAATTTGCCGGATTGGCATAATATTCATTATACAAATATAAATTGAAAAAAGCAGCCCGCATGGGGGAAATAAAACCGGCATTGGTAAGCGCAGGACACCGGGAGTGTTCCCATACATGTAATATCCATGTGATGCCAAGAAGGCAGAATGTTTATAACACAAAATGTAAATTATATTTTACAAAAGGTGCGAGTCGTACACCTGCCTGCGCACTATGGTTCGTACCGCCGCAATCCAAAGTCCGCAAGTGTACAGGCTTTATGCCATTGCTTACAGGAAATAATTATTATGGTTTGCCTTATCGTGAAGTACAGGATTAGCGATGAAACAGCTGGTGACCCCCCATGAACCGACAAGGGATCCTTTTTATCGGGTGCTTGATTCTTCTTGTTTTTGCAGGTATTTGTTTTCCGGCATCAGCGGCCCTAATGACAGTGACCGGCATCTCACCGACATCCGGCACAACAGCCGGTGGCACCTCAGTGACCATTACCGGGACCGGCTTTACCGGTGCGACTGCCGTAACCTTTGGCGGTGCAGCGGCAACCGGTATCAAAGTTGCCAGCGATACATCAATCACCGCAGCGACCCCGGCCGGTACAGCCGGAGCCGTTACCGTTACCATCAACACACCCAATGGCACTGCAACCGGGACATACACCTATACAGTCCTGGCACCAGCGAAGTTCAGTGTTAACGCACCGACATCAGCAACTGCCGGCACCCCGATCACGATTACAGTAACTGCACAAAGCTCTACCGGCACCACCGTGACCGGTTATACCGGAACCGTGAAATTGACGAGCACTGATACTGCCGCCACTCTTCCAGCCGCAGCCACGCTGACTAATGGTGTAGGGTCATTCTCCGTTACCCTAGCAACTGCCGGGTCCCAGACGATTACGGCAACTGACACTGTCACCTCATCGATCACCGGGACTTCATCTGTCACAGTATCAGCCGCCGTCTCGATTGCCCCGGCCCCGACATTCACCAGCATCTTACCGATATCCGGCACGTTTGCCGGCGGTACCACAGTAACCATCACTGGGACAGGCTTTACCGGAGCGACCAGGGTAACCATTGGCGGCATAGCAGCGACAAATCTCGTGGTAGTCAGCAATACATCAATAACCGCAACCACACCGGCTCAAGCATTAGCCGGACCCGCTGATGTGATCATCGTCACACCCGGCGGTTCGGTCACCGGGTCAGGAGCATTTACCTATACAGCTCCGGCCCCGACATTTACCAGTATCTCACCGACATCAGGCACAACAGCCGGTGGTACCTCAGTAACCATCACCGGGACTGGCTTTACCGGGGCGACCGCGGTAACCTTTAGCGGTGCAGCAGCAACTTCGTTCACAGTTATCAGCGACACAGAAATCACCGCAACCACACCGGCCGGCACAGCCGGAGCCGTTAACGTTATCATCACAGCACCCGGCGGCACTCTTACCGAAACGGGAGCATTCACCTATACAGCAACTACTTCGTTGGTAGCTTTATTCACTGCATCCCCCACTTCAGGTACCGCACCCCTCATCGTCCAGTTTACTGATGAATCCACTGGTTCGCCCACATCCTGGGACTGGGACTTCGGAGACGGGAATAGCAATTCGACTGAGAACCCTACATATATATACACAACTGCAGGAACCTATACCGTCTCCCTCACAGCAACCAACTCGGCAGGAAGTAACACCAGTGCCACTACCCAGAATATAACCGTATCCTCAACCACCCCGGTCGCCGCATTCACGGAATCCCTCACTTCAGGCACCGCACCCCTCACCGTCCAGTTCACTGATCAATCCACCGGCTCTCCCATCACTTGGGACTGGTCGTTTGGAGACGGGAGTACGGGCAGCGCTCAGAGCCCGTCACATATATACACGACCGCAGGGACCTACACAGTTACCCTTATAGCCACAAACTCCGAGGGAAGCAGCACGAATACCGCATCCCAGACCATAACGGTGGGCTCTGCTGCAGCGGCGACGACCGTTCCCACACCGGGGTTCACACTGGCACCGACATACGCGATCACGGTCGCCCAGACTGCCGACTCCTCAGTAAATTCCTGGCTTGCACAGCAACAGGCTATCGCTACGGCGACGCCGACCCACAAGTCACCCGGGTATGACGTGCTCTCCGCATTGATCGGTTGCGGAGTTATTGCCGGTATTGCCCTGCACAGAAAGCATTAACCCCCCATCCTCTCTTCTCACAGCACAACAGGAAACTTCTCCACTATCGATCCTTGCGAATACGATGAATGCTCGTCATAATGTAAGAACGGTCCACAAGGGCCTTGTTTAACGTTGCGCAAAAACGGGGATGATAGTTTTACATCTTATGCACGGGGATCGAAATTTTTCACCTGCAAAGAGTACCTGCTGGCAACCGCACAAAACCATCCGGGCGGCATACCAGCCTCAACAAAGATATACGGTTGATCGTTGATATGATGAGTACACAAACAGGAGACACAAGATGAGCGACGACACCGTGTTTGACCAACAGCCGCTGGGGCCCGTTACCTTCGCAGAAAACCCCGAACCCCGGTGCCCCTGCCTCCTGCTGCTGGATACCTCCGGTTCCATGGCGGGAAAGCCGATCGCAGAACTCAACGCCGGCCTGCGATCCTTTTACGAGGAACTCCAAGGTGATTCGCTCGCGGTAAAACGGGTCGAGGTGGCACTAGTCTCCTTCGGCCCGGTCAGGGTCATTTCCGAATTTAACACCGCGGATTTTTTCCTCGATCCTACGCTTGAGGCCGAAGGCGACACTCCCCTCGGCGAGGCAATACTCCAGGGAATCGATCTGGTGAGGAAACGTAAAGACGAGTACCGGGCAAACGGGATCTCCTTTTACCGGCCTTGGATCTTTCTAATCACCGACGGTTCCCCGACCGACGAGTGGCAGCGTGCGGCTGCGGCGGTCCGGGAAGGCGAGAGTTCAAAATCCTTTGCCTTCTTTGCGGTTGGCGTCCAGAACGCGGACATGTCGGTACTCCGGCAGATCACGGTACGGCAGCCGCTCAAGCTCCAGGGCCTTAGGTTCCGCGAATTCTTCCAGTGGCTCTCCAATTCCATGAAATCTGCTTCACGGAGCAATCCGGGGGACAGGATCCTGCTCTCTCCACCGTCAGGGTGGAGCGAGATATGACCTGGAAACACCTCTCTTTGTCGGTCACGGGAAAATCGCACAGCGACAGGAACGAGCCGGGTCAGGATTACTGCCGCACGGGTGCCCTCCAGTTCTCTGATCGTGATTTTTTCATCGGTCTTGCTGCCGACGGGGCAGGGAGCACAACCCACGGGGGCGTCGGTGCGGAGATCGCATGCGAAACACTGTACCTCCAGATCCTCTCAGTGATCCACAAAGGAGACCCTATTTCCTCAATCACGGACGAGGAGGTCAGGGCCTGGGTCACCGCTTGCCGGGAGGCAATTGCCGCGCGGGCAGAGGGTGACGGCCAGCGGATAAAAAACTATGCCTGTACCCTGATCGGTGTTGTTGCCACAAACGATCATACTCTCTATTTCCAAATCGGGGATGGCTGTATCGTAACCAGCGACGGTACCGGGTACCATACCATATTCTGGCCGGAACAGGGTGAATACGCAAACACAACCTATTTTATTTCCGACGATAGGTTTCTGGAGCACATTAAGATCGAACACCAAGTGTCCGTGCCGGACGAGATCGCACTATTTACCGACGGCCTCCAGAACCTGGTACTCTCGTTTTCCACGCGGACAGTGCACGATGGATTCTTCCGGCCCTTGTTTATGGCTCTCAGGAAAAATCCTGATAACGGCTTTGCGAACCTTGCCACGAACCTGACTGCGCTGCTCTCCCGTGACGACGTGAATACACGAAGTGACGACGACAAGACCCTGATCCTCGCTGTGAATATACCATTGAGCTGAAACACTATGACTCAGGTGCCGCACCACAACCTTATCGACAGCAGGGGTAACCCTGTTAGTCTCGGAAAAAAAGTGGGAAGCGGCGGCGAAGGGGACGTCTACGAGATTGCACCCCATCGCAGGGATGTGCTGGCCAAGATTTACCATAAGCCGCTTAACGGGGAGCGCCAGGAAAAACTCCGGCTGATGGTGAGCGGATGCAATGAAGATTTGAAGGAATTTGCCGCATGGCCGCTCGATCTGCTCCACGCCGGTAAGAACGGCCCTGTTTGCGGGTTTGTCATGCCAAGGATCACCGATTGTGAACCGATCCACAAGGTATACGGGCCCTCGCACCGGAAAGGGTCCTTCCCGAACGCAGACTGGAAATTTCTGGTGAGAACCGCCAAGAACCTCGCTGCTGCATTCTATATCATCCACAAGTACGGGTACGTGATTGGGGACGTGAACGAGGGAAACATTCTCGTCACGAAAAAGGCATGCGTACGGCTGATCGACTGCGACTCTTTTCAGGTGCAGACCCGTGACACGATCTACCACTGCGAAGTGGGGGTCGCCCAGTTCACGCCGCCCGAACTCCAGAAGTCGAAGGACTTTAAGATGCTGCGCACGCAGAATCACGACAACTTCGGGCTTGCAATCCTGATTTTTCTGCTGCTCTTTATGGGCAGGCACCCCTTCTCCGGGGTCTACAAGGGAAACGACGATATGCCCATCGAACGGGCAATCGCCGAGTACAGGTTTGCGTTTGGCAGAAGTGCAGCCCTCAGGGCGATGTCGCCCCCGCCAAACTCTGTCGGACTTCCCATAGTTCCCGGCGAGGTTTCCAGCCTTTTTGAGCAGGCATTCGCCGAATCTGGCCTCCATTTATTGGGGCGTCCGAGCGCAAACGACTGGTGGAATGTGCTTGATGCTCTTGAAAAACGGCTCAAAAAATGCCCCACTGAATCCATGCACACTTATTATTCCGGCCTTACTACCTGCCCGTGGTGCAGCCTCGAAAACAGTTCCGGCATCCTGCTGTTTTTGAGTTCGGACACCATATCAAGGATCGATGTCGCCGCAGAATGGCAGAAGGTTCTGGCAATAAAGCCACCGGGCGCTCTGCCCGAGATCAGCCCGCGGAAGTATCAGTGCATGCCAGCGCCGCTCTCCCCGGAGATCGCACGGGCGCTCAGGTTCAGGAAGGTGCGGCAGGTCGCTGCGGTCCTGCTTCTGGTCATAAGTATCGTTCTTATGGTGGGGATGTGGTCCGGAACCTATAGTCCCACAGACATTGCAGGTCTTGTCCCGGCAGGTATTGCAGGTCTTCTCCTGATCTACCCGGGACGGGACACAACGGAGAAGAAACGACGGAAAAAAGAGTTCGGGGATGCCCGGTACAGCTGGCGGCTCTGGGAGAAAAAATGGAATGCCGAGGCCGGCGATGCTGAGTTTATCACCCAGCTTGCGGTGCTCACGGCTCTCAAAGTCAGGTATGAGACAATCGAGCAGGAATACAAGAACGCGCTTATCGCCCTCCAGCACACATCACGGGAACGCCAGCAGAAGAAATTCCTGGAGAATTGTTTTATTGATACCTACATCTCCCCCCGGCTTGGTGAGAACCGTAAGGCCGCACTTCGGTCATTTGGTATTGAGACTGCGGCAGATATTGCCCCACATAAGATCATGAGCATCCCGGGCTTTGATACAACACTGACCAATGAGCTGATGAACTGGCGAAAGCAGCAGGAAAAGAAGTTTGTATATGACGATGAAAATCGCGTCTCTGCATCCGATATCCAAAGTCTGATCCACACGTTCCAGCCAAAGATCCGGCCGGTAGAGCGCGAGATTTTAGCTGGTATCGAAAAACTGCACGCAATTCAGCAGAGAATATTCAAGAACCGTGCCAAGTTTCTGCCTGTTGTTGAGAAGAGTGCACGGGATCTCGCCCAGGCTCATGCCAATCTCTCAGTCTTTGCGCTGACCGGAAAATTTTTTTAAATTTATGTATAAGAATATCATAAAAACCAGGATAAAGTGGGCGCACACTCACTCCGTAGATCAGTTATGAAGGCAGAACCATAACAACAGCCATTTCTGGCCTTCGGTATCCGGCTTTTGAGATACTGATAAAATACCTTTGATGCAATAAGTACGAACCATGAAGTATACACCACGGCACATAAAAAAATTCCTCGAAGAAGGAAAAATCGATCCTAACCTCTGGCAGATCCACTTCCCCCACATTCTCCCTTCCCATGTTCCCGGGTGCAGTGAATGCGAGGACAAAAAGAATAATCTCTGCCAGGGTGGAAAAAACCCGGTTGATTGTTTCCTCGGTATCCACGCCGAGGAGGAATCCACAAAGCAGGCTGATACCGACAGGAAAGCCCATAAGGAAAAATCCCGTGAGTTCTTCCCGGGCGCAAAAGGGAAGAAGAGAGTCCCCGCAGGGGCAAACATAACCTTTGACCAGTCGAAGATGTAAGGGTTTACCTGTCTTTTTGACTCCTTAAAACGCCAACCTATACCACATCGGGAAGCCCCTGTGTTTCCTGTGCTCCTCCAAACGGGTTTGACTATGCCGGTTATTTGCCATTTTAATTATAGACGTTTGTTCATACCCATGGAATGCAGTATGCACCAGGTTATTCCACTGCTCTAAAAGTCCCACTCCTTTTCTGTCAGGCTCGCGATTTGGTAAAACCAAAAAAACGTTTCAGGGAATAATTAACGGGGTTTTCCTGTTTTTCTGTAAATATCCTGATGATCCATGCCAGATTATTCATTAAATTTCTTATAAAGCTGGTTCGCCACAAACTGGAAGATCAGAATAAAGATCAGCAGCGCCAGTATATCCAGCAGCGGCGAAAAGAGCGATGTACCGGTATATGCATACGTAATCATATCGTTTCCATATGTCAACGGGGAGAAAAGTGCGATGTCTTGGCCAATCTGTGGTATTTCCGATATCGGGATAAAAACCCCGGAGATAAAGATGAGCGGCAGCCGGACCGTGTTGAGCATCGACATCACTTCCCCGACGTTCTCAGTGGGGTACGCGGCAAACAGGGTTCCGAGTGTTGCGAAGCAGAAGGCGGTCAGTGCCATGGCAATCACGAGAACCGGTGCATGTTCAATCGGCGTGCCAAACAGGATGATCCCAGCGACGAGCGGGAAACATGCAATACCGAGACTATAGAGAAAACCGCTGAGACTCTCACCGAAAACCAGTGAATGAAGCGAAATTGGTGCCGAGAGCAGCCGGTCGAATGTCTTTACCCGCCGCTCGATGGGGATCGAGACCGGCTCTATCGAGGATGCAGAGAAGAGCAGCGTGATCGCGATGAGGCCCGGGATCAGGGTACCGGGTGGGGCGTTCTTCCCGATAGCAAACGCGAGGAACATAAAGAATGGGAAGAGAATTCCCATCACGATAATGTTTGGCTTGATATAGTAGGTGATCATGTCCTTGCGCGAGATCGCCCACGCGGCAGAGAACTCGTGGGTGATCCGCGTAAACCATTGTTCCGGCCCACCGGTTTTGTCGTCAGTCGATGGCATGGACCATCCCTCCTGTCCTCTGCAGGCCGGTCAACTTTATGAATACATCCTCAAGGCTTGGTCCGAGGGTGGAGATGCTGATCACCCGGAGATTTCCTGATCGGGCATACTCCATCACCGATTCGATAACCGTTGCGGGATCTTCTGTATAGAGCCGGAATTTGTCCCCTTCCTTTATGGCATCATTGACCATCGGAAGTCTGCCAACCTCGGCGAGTTGATCAGCAGACGCACGATCAAAAGAGACCAGAATAGACTGCACGCTCTGGATTGTTTTCTTGAGCCGCTCCGGTGCGTCTATTGCGGCGACAGTCCCCCTGTTGATGATCGCCACCCGGTCGCACATCAGGTTTGCTTCCTCGATATTATGGGTTGTCAAAAATACGGTGACCCCCTCATGGATAAGACCCGTTATCACGTCGCGGATGATGAGGTTACTCTGGACGTCAAGGCCGGAGGTCGGTTCGTCAAGGAAAAGAAGGCGCGGGCTGTTGACAAGACCCATGGCAATGGTCAGCCGCCGTTTCATGCCCTTGGAAAAACCATGCGCCTTATCGTCGCGCCGCTCATAAAGATCAAAAGTGGTGAGTAGTTCTGCCGCTTTTTTCTCCCGTACGTCCCGGCGTACATGGTAGAGTTCTGCAGAAAAGATCATATTCTGCCATGCGGTCAGGTCGTCGTAGACGTTTGAGGTTTCCGAAACGATCCCCATGGACTGCCGCGCCGCAATCGTGTCGCGCCCGATATCGTGCCCGAAGATGGTCGCTGTACCCGTGGTAGGATAGGATATCCCTGTAAGAATCCTGATCGTGGTAGTCTTACCTGCACCATTAGGACCCAAAAAGCCAAACGTTTCTCCTACATCTACCGAGAAGTTCACATCGTTTAATGCGGTCAGGGCGCCGAACTTCTTAGTCAGATGCGAAACCTCTATCGCGTGCATATGATCCCGGTTATGAGCGGAGGACGTTTAAAGCTCATCTTATGGGCCCGGCAGGAAGTAAACCGGCACGCCCTGCCGTACCCGGTAAGCAGTTGGTGCAATAATCCGTTCTTACCCTTTTACCACCCATGACAGGATGCATAGAAGGGGCTAGCCATCGCACCGGTACGCAACTATCTTTTTGCTTTTTTAGACCTGTCGGGGTCACCCTTCTTTGCAATCTTTCCGGGCCGCGGCCGATCCTCGTGGATGCCGTGATCCAGATTCAAGGCCTTGCTCTCCGGCCCGGTATGGGGATTGTGCCGGGGCGGAAGTGCGGCCTTCTTCTGCGGGTGGTGCGGGGGGTGGACAGATGGGGCTCCCTCGGGATGGTGCTTGCGGAGTTCAGCGTGCCGGTTTTTGTCCGGGCTGGCAGGGACGTTATCGTGGGCACCATGATCGTGCTTCCCGTGGCCATGGGGGGTGGGTGCCGGTTCGCGTCTTGGTGACATAGCCAAGGGTTCATCGCAGCGAGTGATAAAGTCATCCCCATAGCACAATATTTCAAACTGCACTGGACCATAACTCCTCTGCCTGAATAGTTCCCTTTTACCGGTGACCGAAATCCTTCTTATTCTTACCCCTCCTAATGCTTAACGGATAGCCTCCCCATCAGTTGCGAGAAAAGAAGAGGGCCGGGGTCATCGGCAAAAAGGATACCGTAATCTCATCATCCTGCACACATGTTCCCTGAACAGAAACCTGAACAGAACCACGGGGAAACCTGCCCCGGTATATATCAAGCTGATCGCATCCAAAAATTCTTCATCCGGCCGTTCTTTCTCACGCTGACAATTGGCATCCCTTTCTGCATTTTCAAGGGACTCTTTGGTCTGGTCGCCATCCGGGTTGGAACGCCGTCGCATCCTTTCCTTGCAGATTTTGGATGGCTTGTCGTTGCATGGGCAGCCATCGATTTTGCCATGAACGCCATACGTGCCTCAGGCGACCTCCTGCATATTCCCACCCGGCTGGAATACTGCACACTTGCCGAGATCGGACGGCTCATGAATCGCCCGATGGTCTTTCTCGCGGTGGATACGCTGCTGTCATTTTCTATTATCTGTCTCATGCTCTGGTCAGGCTGGATTATGCAGCTGACGCAACCGGAAGCATCCCTGTGGTACGCGGCAACCACGCTCAACCTGATCAGCATCTCTCTTGTGTCGCTCTACAACGAGGCAAAGAGAGCTGCCTGAACACGGTCTGCACCGGAAACACCCATGCAGAGCCTGAATCTCTCCCTCCCTCACAGGAGGCAATCCTGATATCCTGCTGTTACCCTGAATTGATCGGCCCGTCGCGCAGGTAATCCACGACACGATCTACGACATCGGGGGCCCGGGGCAGTTGTATATGGCAGTACTGTCGGGCATCCTTTTCGAGCACCGCAGGATCGGCAGGCAGGATCTCAATGGCTGCACCGGGAAGGACTGAATCTGCGTGCGGCACAATGCCGTCGCCAACGTATGTCATGCGCCATCCACCGTCAGCCACCAATTCACAGGTCTTTCCTTCAAATAGGGGGAAGAATGAGGGAGTCCGGGTAAGGTTCTCTGCACAGAGAAGACGGTACCTGATATCCGGGCGGATGCCGGCCGCTCGCAGAGCAGCCATCGTTCTGCTCCCCGGCCGGCAGGCTTGGACGATAACGTCGGCGGCCGGATCGAAGTCCCGGGGAACAAAGGTGCCGGAAAGCCTGGCGGTGATCACCGGACCGATGATGGGATCGCAGAAAAGTTCGGCGAGGGAAGAGCCGTTGTTGGGTGGGCCGATCGCGATGAGCTGGCGCACCTGCTCGTGCCGGGCACTGCCATCTGTCACTTCAAGCAGGTAGCGCGCGATGCAGGAGCCGATTGAATGGCACACCACGTCAATGCTGTCGGCATATCCCCACTCCTCCCGCTGCGTGGCAATAAAGTCCAGCAGGGCTCCTGCAATCTCTTCCATGGATGTTCCGTCCAGCGACGTGTAATCGAAGTTCCAGAAGGGTATGCCTTCCTCATTCAGTCGCGGCGTGAGCCTGTTCCAGATGCCAGGGTGGCTCTTCCAGCCATGAACGAGGACAACAGGGACGATGTGTGAACGCATTATCAGGATAACATGGGGGGCAAAGAAGCATAGTTGTTGTGGGAGGAGAGGCCATTCCCGCAAAGCCCGGGTTGTAGAGAGAGGTAACTCCATTTAAAAAAAATGACCTGTCAGCTCATGACACGGATCGGAAACAGAATTATAGAGTGTTGTCCGTTTGCGGCCCGGGGCCGGATCCCGCTCTTGGCCGGGCCGCGGTCAGGTCATACCAGTTCACGGCAAAAAAAGATTATTCTAAAGGCTCAAACTGGATACCGGCACCGGAATGCCCCGGATTTATATGATGCAACGTTCCAGTTGTTCACCATGAGATCTCTTTTCCTCCTGTCGGCTCTCATTGCCTTAATTATCATGACAGGATGTACTGCAACGGCCCCGTCCATTCCTGGCGCACAACAGCCGCTGAGCCTGAATCAGCAGGCACAATTTGAGAACAACGGGTATGCATTTGATGCAGGGATAAACCACATCGAAATAAAGGACAATCAGACAATTGTCGTGACGCTCACTATAGTAAATACAGGGACACAGGGAATGACCCTCTCTGCAATGCCCTCGCTCAATAACCCCGTTGGCGAGTCATATCCCGGTTCCGCGATCTTTTTCAGCCAGATCGCACCCAATCACCAGTCAACCCAGAAAGGGACCATCTCCATCCCCGTGGGTACCCTCGACCAGTTTGGTCAGGGATCAACCCTCAAAATCCGGTTCCAGGGCACCTCCCCGGTTCCCTACGAGACAGCGTGGAACATCGATCTCACCAACCTGCCGGAATAAACCTGCACCCGGCCGCAGGGCCGGCAGAAAAGAGTGTTTACAACGGTGAATCTTCCCCGAGCGACTCCCGGCTCCGCATCTGGTAGAGTACCATCGGATCCATCTCTTTATACTCATCAGGAGTTGTCCGCATGATGACATTGATAATCCCGCTGTTGACGATCATCTTTGAGCATAAAAAACACGGCCAGATCTGCGTGAGTTCTCCGGTGGCGACATCAAACCCCGCGAGGTAGAGTGTACAGCCACGGGCCAGTTTTCCTGCCTGGAGGAGTGCGTTCATCTCGGCATGCACGCTCCTGCACCGTTCGTAGTTGGAGCCCGAGGGGATGGTATGCTCTTTTCTCCAGCAGCGGTTGAGTTCCGTGCAGTCCATCTGCTTGCGCGGTGCGCCGGTATAGCCGGTGGAAACGATCGTATTGTATTCATCCACAATGATAGCGCCGAAGTTACGCCGCAGGCAGGTGCCCTGGTTGGCACACCGCTGTGCGAGGTCGAGGAAGTACTGGTGCCTGTTGGTCCGCATTCAAGGAATTATAACAGAGCCCGGTATTAAAGGAGCAGGGTTCAGTATGCAAGGGCCTGATTAAAGGGGGATGTGAAGGAGGATCGCAGCCACATACAGCATTCCTGCAATGTGGATGATCATAAAAACCGGAACCAGGTAAAACCTCATTTTTTTGGTTTTGTGCCTGAACAGGTGCATCGCCCCGTACGCGCCAAACGGACCGACCAGTGCAGCAGCAATGAGAGTTCTCTCGGATGTCCGCCAAGCATCGGTTCTGGCCAGATGCTTGTCATACGCGTACAGGAAGAAAGCGGCAAGATTAGTAATCGCCACGATTGCGATGAGTGCCGGAACCAAGAATGTCATATTCATATCCGCTCCTTACCATTTTTGTCATCACAAAAGATGGGCTAACCGAGATCTCGATAACACCCGTACTCAACAAAGATGAGGTACTTCATGAAGATATAGGAAGATCCTGAAACGGGTCGCAAAGTGCGCCACTATCTCTATAATTATCACCTTTTTCCCTTCCCTGTACTGTCGGCCGCCTTCAGGAGATGCAGCCACCTTATGCACTTACCACCCAAGATGTGCGAGCGCAAGGAGGATGCCAACCATAACAATCTCTGCGAGGCCTATGACTAACCCCTGGTTCAGGTGAAGGAGCTCGGGCAGTGTCTGAGCAGGAAAGGGACCGCGGTTCAGGAACCGGGTCTTTATTTTCGGGTAGAGCGCTGCAAAAAGCCCGGAACCAAGAATCATCCCAAAGATCCCGCCACAAAGGGCATCAAGCGCACCGGTGCCGGCCGCCCCTGCCGCGGTCTCCGGGCCGTAGCCGAGCAGGGCAAAGCCGGTACCGAAAATGAGCCCTCCAATCATTACCGACCCGAGTGTTCCGGGTTTGACATGCATCTGCGCGCAGCCGAAGTGCACCAGGAGGTAAACGCCGGGCATCGCAACGATGATCGCGGAAACCAGCAGTTGTGCAAAGGTCATGTTCCGGAGCAGCAACTGGCCGAGGATCACATTGTAATCGGTGACTCCGCTTTTCTGGAGCAGGAATCCGAAGGCTACACCGATAAAGAGACCAACGACAAGCTGGATTCGTGCATTTCTTTGAAGATATTTCAGCAGGGTCATTGGTTCCTCACATCCCGATTAACCGGGAGAGCACGAATGCCGTCGTTATCCCCGCCAGAAAAAAGCACGCGGTAAACAGGATTCCTGAAAGCGAAAGCTGGCTGGTGCCGCTGATGCCGTGACCGGTCGTGCAGCCGTTTGCCCATCGTGCACCAAATGCAAGGATTATCCCACCTGCAAGTGCGGCAATAAAACGGAGCACTGCATTTGCACCAAATGCCGTCTCCCACATACCGGGCACCCAGAAGAGATGGAATTGCCCAGACAGAATCGCAGAGAGAGAGGCACCGACGATAACCCCGGGCAGGATCACCAGGACCCAGTCAACACGGGGTATGGTCTCCCGGTAAAACTCACTTTCCACCCTTTCCGGGGAGATCGCTTTTTCCATGAGTCCGCTTACCTTTGCGTATGCTGTCGATATCCCAAGAGGCCGATCGGAAAGCAAAAATGAGATGCAGACCAGGATGCCGATGCCGGCTCCGGCAGTATAGGGAGACCATGTCGGCTGGAAAAATACGTCGAACATAAAACGGACCTCTGGAGAACCCGATAGATCCGGGTCGTGATACAAGATATCGCGTACGCGGCGCACATAAAGGTTTGTCAGGACACATGAGGGAGGGGAACGCCACATTTCACTTTCCCCCCGCACACCCCGTCATTTTAATACTCACGTGACGATCAATCCATAACGTATGATCCTTGGCAAAGGGGCGTATCTCAGGCAGCTGACTGCAGCGACGAGGCAGATGAAGTCGTTGGAGGTGGGAAAGGAGATGACCGGCAGTTCCCCTCCCTCGGTCTTCATCGGCAGCTGGAATTATCCTGACGTGTACGCCGGCCCGATGATCGCACCTATGCACGGGGATACCGGGATCATGGACCGGCCCGAGGAGTGGATTGCAGGTCATCGCACTCAGGAAGAGATCATCGGGTACCGGATGAACCTTGTCCGGGGCAAGCGCATGACCAATGCCTGCGATCTTGACAACCGGTTTGTGGAGAAACTCCAGGAGATCGTTCTGGCTGAAGGTTCAATCGAGAGCGAAGCGGCGTTTGAAAGCGCGCCAGCCGGCTTCTCGTTTTCAGAGGAGCACACTCCCTTTGGGCCGAGTGCCCATCTCGAACGTTTCGAGATTGAGGCCAAGCGCTGGGATCATTCTCTTGAAAAGGTCTTTTACGATACTGATCTGACCGCCCGCAACGCAGTGCTCGACCTGCACCGCAGGGGCCTTGCATTCTCAAGTATCCAGAAAGCATTCTCAACCGGGACGATGGGACGGGGGCCGAATCGCCACCTTGTACCCACCCGGTGGTCAATTACAGCCTGCGATACAATGATCGGGGACCGGCTCCTCTCAGAGGTGAAAAAATGCCCGGTGATCGATACCTTGCGACTCCATGAGTTTTCCAGTCTTCACAACCGATATGCGGTACTCCTGATGCCAACCGCATGGCAGTACGAGTGGACTGAGGCGTTCCTGCACGTGCTCGGAAATGAGGAGTACGTCTTCTCGGATTATGAGGGGTTCAGAGGGAAGACCGGTTACTCCCCCCTTGGCGGGTGCTACTATTCCTGTAAGATGGCAGTGCTCGAAGCACTTGCACAGGAGCAACGTCAGGCCGGCGCCATCATCCTGCGTGAGGCGCTTCCCGGTTATGTACCTATGGGGGTGTTCAACGTTCGGGAGAACGTCAGGAGCGCGATGCGCAAACCGGCAACCGAGTTCGAGGACATCCGGTCAGCGCTCACGCATATCTCGGAACGGTTCACTCTGCCCGTGCAACGATTTATTACAGAGACCACACTCTTAAAAGAGAACATACGGCACCGCCAGTGTACTTTGAGCGATTTTGCCGTATCCGCAGGGTAAACAAGAACACACTCCTGATTCCTATGCGATGCGACAGGTATCATGCCACAGGGCCGGTAGTCTAACGTGGGCTGGAAGAGGATAAAGATATGACATGCGATGCAGGCATCATGCCCCCGCGGATCATCCTGCATGCGGACATGGACTGTTTCTATGCAGCCGTCGAGATGCATGACCATCCCGGACTTGCCGGAAAACCGGTCGTTGTCGGTGCCGACCCCAAGGGTGGTATAGGCCGGGGGGTAGTCTCCACCTGCTCATACGAAGCTAGGGCCTATGGCATCCGATCCGCGATGCCCATATCGCAGGCATACCGGCTCTGCCCGGACGCCATCTTCATCCGCCCGGATATAGCACGATACGTCCAGGTATCGGAAGAGATCATGGAGATTCTCCGGTCGTCCGGGTTCCGGTGCCAGCAGGTGAGTATCGATGAGGCGTTTTTAGATATAAGTCCTGCCGGCAGTTTTTTTGCGGCGCAGAAACTGGCGGAAAAAATGAAGCGTGAAATCCGTACCGATCTTGGAATCACCTGCTCCCTTGGTCTGGCACCGACGAAAATTGTTGCAAAGATTGCCTCGGATTTTCATAAGCCCGATGGCCTGACTGTGGTCGAACCAGCTGAAATAGCAGCGTTTCTCGCACCGCTTCCAGTCCGCAGGATCCCGGGGATTGGCAATAAAACAGAGATGGAACTACATGCTCTGGGAATACAGACTATCGGCGACCTTGCCGCATACGACATACAGGTACTGATTGCACGCTTTGGACGTTCGGCGGTGCTACTGCACGAGGCAGCAATGGGTATTGACGGAAGCGAAGTCAGGGAGCATCACGGGATAAAATCGATCTCGAAGGAGATGACCTTTGAACACGACACCGGTGATGCGGGTGAGATTGTCACCACAATGAGTGTACTCGCAAGCGAAGTTCGTCGGTCTCTTGCTGCAGAACACCTGTATTTTAAGACCGTCACGGTCAGGGTCCGGTACGAAGGATTTTTAACAAAGACAAAGGCAAAAACCTTATTCCATTATCACAACGACGAGGAGACGATCCGGGTCTGTGCCCAGGGACTGCTTCGGGACCTTTTTGACGACAGGAAGATTCGGCGGCTCGGCCTCCGGCTTTCGGAGCTGAAAAAACAGGATGCCCGGCAGCAGATGCTTTTTGGCCCGGAGGATTCCGGGAAAGGACAATAAGAAGCAGGGGCTAAAGGGAAAAATGATCGTATTAAAGGAATTCTGATACGGTTACGGGCGGGGGTGCTGGGTATCCCGTCGCACGTACCGATCACGGATCACGGTGTGATCCCTCTTGTGCAGGTTCCTGTTGTAAGATGCACGGGGCCGATGAAAGGAATCCCAGGACAATCAGGGATAACCCGGCAGCCACAAACGCCCCGATGATAGAAAGATACGGGTTGCCGGTAAAGAACGTTTCCCGTATAGGGTAGGCCATAAACGCGAGGGCAAAAAGGAGGGTTCCGGTAAGGGCCATGGGGTGGTCGGTGAGACCGTGGTTGAGCCCCGTGATGATGAGGGAGCCACAGGCAAAGAAGTAGAGTAGGATCATAAGCCCCTGCCGGGTGATGCCTCCCATGGAGAGGATAGCGAGCGGCACAACAAGCATCAGGAGCAGTACCGCAAGCAAAATCAGTCCCCGTACCTGCTTTCTCGGGTAAATGCGGTTATAAGCCGACGAGAGAAGCAGGATCGCGGTGATAAAACCCATATCGACAATGCTGGGGAATGAGAATGTTCCTGCTCTGACAAGGGTGGCGGCAGCCACTGCAATGTCTGCGACGCCTAATACAGCAAATGCTCCGGCCGTGTAGAGCAGGCCGGTGCCGCGGCGGCCTTGGAAATAGAGAGAGAGGAACGCGGCAGCCCCCGCAAAAGCGGTGATAATCTGGAGATAGCTACTTAACGACAGGTACCGGATGGTAGGAACAATGAATATAGCAAGGGCAAGCACTGCGGCAACCCCAAGAAAACACCCAAAGAGCCCGGAAAGGAGTGAGATTTGAGAGTTATGGTAGGGCATAGATTGTGCTGACATACACTTCTGATAGGGTGTGCAACAGGAAAAACATAAGGGAATTCTAACGGGAACCTGCTACTGGTATCCGGCGTAAGGAAAGAACGTGGCAGGTACAGGTGGAGGTACCTGAGGGATACGTTAATGATTCCTGACGCCGTTAATATATATGGAGTTGTTGGCATCACTGATAATAACCAGAGGAAAGGGAACAATGATTTTGATCCCAATGCGGTGAATCCTGACGGCACGCCACTTGTCCGGGTCAGGTTGCCCAAGAAATGGAATAATGAGATGTTTGGTTCCGCCGATCTGATGATGGGGGCAAACCATATACGGGTGCGGTGTTTTGACGGGGTCACCCGGATGGGACGAATCAAGGGGAAGATAAAAAAGCGCGTCTGGATCCGGGAAGGCGATACCCTGATCATTGTCCCGTGGAGTTTCCAGAACGATAAGTGCGATATCATCTACCGGTATCTGCCCCCGCAGGTGGACTGGCTGCGGAAGAACAGATACTTATAATTTTCACCCCCTTTTTCAAGTCCTCTGTTCCGTCGTAAATGATGCGGATAAACCATTCCTCCTTCGGGTAGTACGCGTGAGATTCTTCAAATTTAAGCAGACAACCGAACAGAAGGTCCGGTTGATTCACGACTGGTTGACCCGGAACGGCATCCGGGAAAAAATACAAGCGATAGGACAAATTTAGCCACTCACACAGCTTCCCTGACAACGGCCAGTTCTGTGGGGTTCAGAAACCCCAACCGCCTCTGACCTGACAGATACGATGTAATTATATCAAAAATACTTTTTGGGAGAATCCTGTGTACTCCACGATCCCTCATTTACCGGATTTTCCTTTAGGGATCATACAGAAGTACTTAAGCAGGGACAGCATGGTTAATATCACAGTTTTTTGACTGTATGTGAAAACTATGTATGGATCATCCAATTTTGGCGGCCGCGGTCCCAGAGACGCCGGCCCACGTGAAATGACAAAGGTTACCTGTTCCGATTGTGGAAAAGAGTGCGAAGTACCGTTTAAGCCAACCGAAGGAAGGCCAGTGTATTGTCAGGAATGCCTGCCAAAACACAGAAAACCCCGGTTCTAAGTACATAACCCTATAATTATTCCCTTTTTTTAGGAACGTATCGTCGCGGTTTATCTATAATCCGTTGATGCGTTTTCGTGCTTTATTGCCCGCATACCGCATGGTACTGCCCTGTGTCTCGAGACTGCTTGGTTTCATCTATCCCCGATATGGTTATCGTACATTATGAAAGAGTCATGTTAAGCAGCAAAATCTGTGCATTGAGTATGGCGGCGAAGCATCAACACACGAGATACAGCACAAGCAGCCATGCAGCCGGCACTGAAATACACCTGAACAAGATCGCCGTTGCAACGATCAGGACAATCAGGAAGAGGAGCACTGAAAGGGCAGGGTTTCAGGAATGCAAAATGGGGGCACCCATACCGGTTCCGGCGATTTTTAGGATCATAAAGGTATAGGCAAAGTAAGAAACCGATGAATGTGCTCACGGTGGTACTTCATGAAGGTTGAACCAAAATGACAGCGGAATTATCAATGGATAGTGTAAATAAAAAAAGCAGGCTGATGTTTGGCCACTCACCGGATGCTCTGCCAGAGCATCACCCCAATCTCAAAGGCGATGAGGATGATGACCACCCATTCTAGAAAATTCGAATGCTGGATCCTAACCTCATCGGACAACATCGAGTAGTTCTCCCGGATCACTGCGATTTTGCGGCTTACACTTTCGCTCCACTGGCTGCTCCGCAGGATCTTCAGGACCGTTGCGTAGACCCGGGCATAGTAGACGTCCTCGGTAACCTTGATCAAATTATCGACCTTTTCGATCGTCTCCGATATCTCCGCAGAACTTTTCATCTGGTGTTTCATGATCGCATGGTACTGCCTGCTTCTGCTGAACCAGGAGAGCCGGTCCGCATGCTCGATATCGTCATACATCCGCGCCATCTCTCTTGTCAGCTCCCGGTCATAGTACCGGAGCTCGAGGACCTGCACGTTGGCAAATTCGATAAGATCGATGAGATCAGTGGGATTGTCGGGATTGCAGAGGAGCGCAGAGTCCCAGGATATTACCGCAAGATCTTCACTGGTGTAGCTCAGTGAATTTTTTATAATATCTTCACGTATCTGGGCCGAGACCCCATTCTGCTCCCCCAGCAGCAGCGGCACCGGATCAATCGAATCGTCCCGCCGGTCGGTCACGTAGATTGTATAATCCTCATAGAAGTCTGGATTAATGGCGAAATTTTTGATATGCGGTTTGATGATCTCCCCAAGCGTTCTGAGGTACTGGATAAAGAAGTCTGAGAGCCCTTCCTGGCCCGCAAACCGGAACGCAATTTCTTCCAGCTCCTTATGATCCGCGTCCGGGTCCTCGTAGATGAAACAGAGACTGATCACCCCGATATCGTAGACCCGGGCGACAGCGGAAAACTCGTACGATCGCCCCTCACGTTCCACCGTGACCGGCAACATGCGGATAAGAAGCGGTGACGATTCGAGCATGATGGATTTGGGCTTGACACGAACAAAGCTCGTACGAGCCGTAAAATAATTCCGGGCAAGTGATTTTTCCAGCCAGTCAATATCGATCTCCCGGCCGATATCGTAAATGCGGTAAAAATGAAGTGAAATCATACCTCGCGCTCCTTTTGGGGAAAGACCCGTGGTATGGTATTATCATTATTTCCGGCGCACCATAAAACCTTACACCGGTCAGGTACCTGTCACACCTGCTGGACTGTTAGGCAATAAGAAGGATAAGAATGACAGCGAAACACCCGCTGTTTTTATCAATCTTAAGGTGATTTATATTCCGGCAGCGCAAACCAACGATGGAGCGATTCCATGAGCACTGATTTTCTCTCGGTTGCCATGGTTACCGTGATCGGGCTTATGGCGGGCACCGCAATCGGTCTGGTCATCGGTTCCCTTGTAAAGAAGCAGCGATCCGGCTGGGATGACATGACCGGTCGTGAAAAAGCGATCAATATCGCGCTCATCATTGTCTGTTCAGCGATCTGCATCACCGGGCTTGCGTGGCGTTTTCTCATGAACTGAAGTTACTACGCAAAGAAAGCTCGTTTATTCTTCAACCATTTCGGGAAACGGGGCACTGTAAAAACCGGCACCTTCAAGTGACAGATTGATGATGCAGGACATGCAACAAATAACGGTACACATGTCCATGGAGGGACAAAAAATCCGGCGCACAAACAGGTCCGCTTCTCATGGGAATCCTGTGTGCCAACCCTGCCGGGACGATAGACCCGTCATCTGGTAATATGCAAGGTGGGTGTAAGTGGAGACCGGACTGTTTATCCAGGGTGTCATCATCGGCATTGCGCTTGCCGCGCCGGTTGGCCCGATCGCATTTGTGTGCATCCAACGCTCTCTTGCCTACGGACGCCTGCATGGCATTACTTCCGGCTTCGGGATCGCAACGGCCGATGCTTTCTATGCGGCGGTGACTGCGTTTGGCCTTGCGCTTATCTCTGACTTCCTGCTCGCCCATCAGTGGTTCTTCCGGCTGTTTGGGGGGCTCGCCCTCATTGCTGTGGGTCTCCGTATCGTATTTACTGCACCATCAGATGTCACTATAACACCAGAAAACGAATCCTTCTTTGCCGATTACACCACGATGCTTGCCATCACGCTGGCAAACCCACTTACCATCCTTTTCTTTACTATCATCATCCCGGGCCTCGGGGTGGTGATCCAAGGAAGCACCTGGGCCACCCCGGCGATCTTTGTTGTCGGTGTGTTCCTCGGAGAAATAGGCTGGTGGGTTTTTCTCTGCGGAACGCTGGGCTCGATGCGAAGCTACCTTACAAGGGAGCGCCTTCATCTGATCAATCGTCTCGCCGGTTTCGTAATCACAGCATTCGGTGTTGTGCTGATCGCCTCGCTGATGGTGACCAATGACATCGCGTGACTTGAGTGCTCCATTTGCCCTATCTCACCACCGGGCTCCTCGTATACCTTTTTCCTGATTCAAGATTCCTCTGTTGTACCTTAAGGGTGATGACTCCGAACGGGCCGGTTCAGCCGATACTTCACTGAGAGAATAGTTCACTTATTAAACTATTAATCAGAAAAACTATTTGCAGGAGGAAAACCTGATGGCTGGAGATATACGGGACCGAACTGCGGATGCGCTGATTGCTCTTATTCCTCTCTACTACAAGAATGTGATGCGGCACAGGCACGCGATCACCGGCGTACAGATTGCCCAGATCCATACGCTCGGGGTACTGATGAAATATAAATCGATGCCGATGTCTGAGATCGGCAGCAGTCTCTACATCTCCCGGCCGTACATGACCCGGCTCGCCGACCTTATGATTGCAGATGGTCTGGTGGAACGCCGACCCGATCCCGCTGATCGCCGGGTGATCAACCTTGCGATAACAGAGAAGGGTAAAAAATACCTCAGGCAGTCGAATACCTGGTATAAGAAGGATCTTAAAGAGAGCCTGGCCAGTCTTGATGATAGGGATATCGGAAAACTGTGCACAGCGCTTGAAGATGCGTACCAGATCCTTACAAAACTTCAGGAGGGGTGACGAAGTGGATCTGATCGGTCATGAAAAGATTCCTGCACCTGATGATAAAAATTACGACGGCACCATAAACGGATCCGCGGGAGAGTTTTACAGAAGGACACCGGTAGAATCAGAGGGAACAGTGCAGTCAGAGGGTACCGCTATTATCCGGATCGATCACCTCTCCAAAGTCTTTGCCAGCAAAACAAAAACCGTGATCGCCGTAAACGATGTCTCTTTTGAGGTCATGAGGGGGGAGATCTTCGGGCTTCTTGGGGCAAACGGCGCAGGAAAGAGTACGCTCATACGGATCCTCACAACCCTCCTCTCCCCGACATCGGGTCAGGCATTCGTAAACAACTACGATATCACCAAAGAACCCGAGAAGATCCGGGAGATCATCGGTGTCTGTGCACAGAACTACACAAGCGACTCCGAACTGACCGCGTACGACAATCTTGAGTTCTACGGAAAACTCGAGAACGTCCCGGACAGCATCCTCGCGGGCCGGATCTGGGAACTGTTAAAAATGGCCGGCCTTGCCGACAGAGCTTATATGCCGGTGGGCACGTTCTCAGGGGGCATGAAACGCAAGCTTGAGATCGTCCGGGCATTCATCCACCGGCCGCTCATCCTTTTCCTCGACGAGCCCACCATCGGTCTCGATCCCGAGGCACGCAGGGAGGTCTGGCAGCAGATCATGATGCTGAACGCAGAGCATACGACGATCATTCTCACTACCCACTACATGGACGAGGCGGAAAAACTCTGCGGCCGGATCGCGTTTGTGGAACGCGGCAGCCTGATTGCCCTTGACACTATGGAAAACCTCAGGAAACTGATCCCGGCCGGCGACCTCATCGAGATTGGGGTGGACCACATGGATCCGCTGGCAGAAGAGGCGATCCGGAACGTCGACCTTGTCAACGCAGTGTCGGTCATCGAGCACACGGTAACCATATCAGCGACTAACGGCAGCCGGGTGATCCCAGCCATTCTTGCCGTATTCGAGAAATACGCGGTTCCCATTATCTCTATCTCGATCCGATCCCCTTCTCTTGAGGACATTTTCATCTATCTGACCGGCAAAGGGCTGGACAACGGCAACGAGGACGGAAACGATGCGCCCGGTACAGGCAGGCGGCGATCACCGTGATGCCCGTGATGCTGCGGGGCGCCCTTGCGATCTTCAAACGGGACTTCAAGAAGTTCCTGAGCAACCCGTTCATCATCATGATGACGCTCATCATGCCCATCATGTACCTGGTGATCTTCGGGAGCGCGATGGGAGGTACTCTCACCCACATCCCGGTAGGGGTCGCTCAGGAAGTCCCGCCTTACAACGATACGCCGCTCTTTACGAGCGCCGCATACCAGCTCAACCATATCGGCCAGGCCGATGATGCCAACAAAATGCTGGATGTCACCGTTTATGCAGATGAAGCCGCAGCCAAACAGGACTTGGATAACGGGAAACTGTCGGCAGTGATCGTCTTTCCCTCTTCGGTTTCAAACGACAACGCGGTCCGAGTCTACGTTGATAGTTCTGACTCCGTAACACCACCGCTCATCGAAGCGGCGGTAAACCAGGTTATGCTTGGTCTTGGGGCACAAAACCCTATCATTGTCGACAAGATCTACGGGGATATCCAGTATCTCCAGTTCTTTGGCGTGGGTGTTATTATGATGGCCATCTTTACTTCCACCATGTTCGGAGGCGGGATCGCGCTCATCAAGGACCGGGAGAATGGCATCCATGAAGGCTATCTTGTTACACCGGTCAAACGCTCGAGCATCATCTTTGGGATCATATCGAGCGGTACCGTCCGGGCCTTCATCGCGGGATTTACCATCTTCTGGATCGATCTGCTGATCACCGGCATCATCCTCCAGAGTTTCCAAGACTTTTTGCTCGTCCTGCTGGTAATTCTGATAGCCTGTGTCGGGGTGACGAGCCTGGTCGTTTCCTTTGCATCCCGTTTTGCATCCCAGCAGGAGTACTCGTCAGTTATTGCGTTTTTTAACCTCGTTCTCTTTATGACCTCGGGTGCTTTTTACCCGGTCATCGGGATGCCAGGCTGGCTGCGCTGGATAACGGTAATCAATCCCGAATATTACGGGATCCATGCCCTGCGAAGCATCATCCTCAGGAACCAGGGCCTCAATGTGATCGGCATAGATCTCATGGCACTTTTGATCTTTTCCACAGCGATGATCATCCTTGGAATCGTCACTTACCGCCGCACTCTCGAATAAATAGGGTGATTACAGGAAACATCCATCACTGAACTATCAGATGCTAAAAAAATATCGCGCACACCTAGAAAAAGAGGTCAGAATTGAGGTCTTACCTGCGGGTCTGGAGTGAGCTGTGCCGATAATGTATTGTAATGTGGGATCGGAATATATATGATAAGAATTTCAACCTGTACTAAACTTCCTATAACCTTTTCGAGGATCTGCATGAGTGAAATGAGTGGATACATAACCCCCATAAAGAGGGAAGCTGCCGGGGCAGGCAGAGGTTCTTCGGGGCGCCGCATCAACGTACCGCGGCTTCTGTGCCTCGTATCGATCGTTCTTGTAATACTTGCCATATCCCCGGTAATGGCCGGGTCAAAATACATGGCCGGAAGCCCTGAGCTGGAAGCCCACATCGCGGGGACGAACGAATTTTCCCCGGGAGACGATCTCAACCTTCAGGTAGTGATCGAGAATACGGGGCTCAACCAGTTCACCATCGTTGAGTCCGGCATTATCGATCCCAGCGACCTCTCCAATACGGCAAAACAGCTGACGGCAACCCTGAATGCAGCCGACGCTCCCCTCGTCGTCAAAGCCGACCCCCAGATTGTCGGCGATCTTCCGGCGAGCACCAGTGCCACTGCGACGTTCCATATCAAAGTCAACCAAGATGCTCCTGCAGGAATTTACCAGATTCCGGTCATTCTGAATTATACCTACCTTTACCAGGCAGAACAGGAAGGCACCGAGACCCTCAATTACCAGTACAAGAGTATCAACGAGAGTATCGACATCCCAATTAAGATAAAGTCCGAAGTGCAGATCGCAGTCCCCGATGTGGAAACGGAGAACCTGAACGCCGGGATTGAGGGGTATATCTTTTTAACGGTGAAGAATATCGGGTATGAAGAGGGCCAGAACGCGGTAATCCGGATCCAGCAGAACGGCCAGAGCCCGGTTACGCCGACAGAAGGGAGCGTCTACGTGGGGGACTACCCGGTCGGTTCGACGGTAAACTGTACGTTCCGCGTGATGGTTTCCAGCGATGCACAACAGAAGACCTACCCGCTTGACGTGCTGGTATACTACAAGGATTCTGAAGGTGATTATGTGAATTCCGCGATCGAGACCATCGGGGTCCCGGTTGGTGAAAAAGTGGACTTCAACGTTACACCGATAATGACCACCATATCACCGGGTGACAAATCCGTGATTACGGTTCAGTACCAGAACACCGGCGGGACGACCGCGTATAATGCCGAGGCCCGCATCAGTGCCGTGGATCCCTTCACCAGCAACGACGATACCGCCTTCTTGGGCACGATGGCGCCCGGCGATATCCGCGAAGCCGCATTTGATGTCTCCCTCGACCCCAGCGCAACCGCAAAAGGATACGGCCTGGATTCCGAGGTCCTCTACCGTGATTCGCTCGATAACCAGTTCACCTCAGACCCGCTGAAGGTGAACGTTGAGGTCGTCCCGACAGAGAGTATCACGGATCTGCTCGGGTTGCCGGTTATTATCACCCTCATTCTCATAGTGCTTGCCGCTGCAGGCTACCTGATCTACACGAAGCGGTTCAAACCCCAGTAACATTTTTTGCGGGATCCACTGGGAAAAAAATCCAAGTATAAACAGATCCCCACAAAACGGGAAAAGATACCACGTACCGGATAACCAGTAATCATCCCTGATACAGGACAAACATGATCGATCGGATCTTTGATACCATAGCACGAATGGTCAACCACCGGCCCAAGCTGGTGGTCGGTATTATCGGTGTGGTTTTTATTATTGCCCTCGTTGGCATGACCATGATCACCATGCAGACCGGCAACGATACCTACCTGGACAAGAATTCACCGGAAGGCATTGTCAATACACAGTATACCAACACGTTCAACGCAGATTCAATAATTCTGATCGTTAAGACGAGCGACCCGCTGAATCCCCAGGTACTTGCCTACTTGGACCGGCTGGAGGGTGATATCCGGCAGCAGCAGAATATTGCCAGCGTCTCGAGTATCGTGGATATTCTCAAAAGTGAGAATAACGGCGTCCTGCCCCAGTCCAAAGGGCAGATCGATGCACTCGTCCAGCAGATCCCTGCGGCGACACGGCAGGTTGCAGATCCTTCCAACGTCCTGACGCTCGTGCAGGTCCCGCTGGTTGAAGGTCTTTCTGATGACACCGAAGCTGCCACGCTCAATAACATCCAGTCCCTTGTCGATACTTCCCAGCCACCAGCGGGTGTGACGGTGGAGGTCTCAGGTATGCCTGCATTCACTACCCAGATGAAAGCGGCGATGGGATCCCAGATAGGGGTCCTGATCGGTGCCGCGATGATCCTGATGGTCATTGTCATGGGCCTGCTCTTCTCCTATGTCAGCTACCGGTTCCTGCCTGTCGTATTCGTGGGCCTTGGCCTCACGACCGCCCTTGGCCTGATGGGCCTGGCAGGTATCCAGCTCAACATGGCGGTGCTGGGTGCATTCCCGGTCATGATCGGCCTCGGCATCGATTACGCGATCCAGTTCCACGCCCGGCTGGACGAGGAGGCACGGAAAGGCTCGCTGGACGACGCGGTCTACATGACCATCACCCGTACCGGCCCTGCCGTGATGTACGCAATGCTGGCCACCTCTTTGGGATTTGCGGCGATGTTCATCTCGACGATCCCCATGATCCAATCCTTCGGGCTGGTGGCCATGATCGGGATCATGAGCTGCTACTGTATCTCGCTCGTAGGCATCCCGGCCGTCGCCCAAGTCATCCATTACACGCCAAAACAGAAGACCCCGACGGTCTGCTACGCAGTCGGCGACGAAGCCTGCGCTACCCTCCCGGCACCAAAGAAGAAATCATGGTCCTACGGCCAGTTCCTCACCAGCACATCGGTAAAGATCGCAAAAAACCCGGTCCCGATTCTCCTCATTGCAGCGCTCATCGCCGTGATCGGGTTCCAGATCGACCCCCTCATTGCCATCGAAGCGAACCAGAACAACTTCGTTCCGAGCGACATGCCGGCAAAGATCCAGATGGACGAAGTCACGAATGTCCTCGGTTCTGCGAGTACTGCGGATTTCTACGTACAGGGAGGCAGGGTCACGGACTTCGATACGATACTATGGATGAAATCGTTCCAGGATTTCGAACTTTCCACCCATTCGGAACTCACCTCAGCGACCAGTATCGTCACGTACGTTCTTGCCTATAATGGCGGGGTGATGCCCCAGACCCAGAGCCAGCTGGATGCCGTGCTTGACAAGATACCGTCCAGTGTGAAAGATCAGTATATCAGCGGATCGATGATAGGGGTTATTCACTTTGGCATGATCAATCTCCAGATCCCCCAGGAGGAGAACCTCAAGGAGGTGATGGTCAGCGATATTACCTTCCTCCAGCCTCCGCCGGGGATCACCGTCCAACCCGTAGGAAGCTTTGATATCTTTACTACCCTCATCGGTGGGCTTTCATCCTCAAAGGATGAGATGACCTATCTCGGCTTCGCACTCATCTTTGTCTTCCTTGCCCTCGTGTACCGGCACATCCACGCAATCTCCCCGCTCATTCCCATCGTGCTGGTCGTCGGCTGGAACTCGGTGGCGATGTACATTCTGGGCATCTCGTATTCACCCCTGACGGCAACCCTCGGCTCCATGACGATCGGGGTCGCTGCTGAATATACGATCCTCGTGATGGAACGTTACACTGAGGAGGAGGAGCGCCTGCATGACCATATTGCCGCGATCCAGGAAAGCGTGAACAGGATCGGAACCGCTATTACGGTCTCGGGCCTCGCTACCTTCTTTGGGTTCTCCGCACTCTGCCTCGCCAGTTTCCCTATCACGAGTAACTTCGGTGTCTCGACCCTGATTGCTGTCGGATTCTCACTCATCGGCGCGATCTTCATTATGCCGGCAGTGCTTTCCCTCATGGGGCAGTTCACCGAGTGGATGGAGAGGAGGAAGTCCGCCACTCATAAGGCGGAAAATGGTGATTCCTCATAAAATCTTAAAAAATAACATGCTATTACAAGAAAAATCCCATACATCTTCCTTCATGAGGCCGTATGAAGCAACCTCTTTTTTCCCCAAGTTACCCATGCTCCTTGCATTCTTTTCCCATGGATCCATCTTCATTTTGGATAGCATGATATTTATGGAGAAATAACCCTCTAGAGCAAGAGCATCAGCACATGAATCACACCACTCGTACGGTTGCACTTATCCAGATGAATGTTGGATTGGATCGGGCTAAAAACCTCGAAGCGGCTCTGGCACGTGTCGAGACTGCCGCGCAGAACGGGGCACAGATCATCTGCCTGCCCGAATTGTTCCGTACGCGCTACTTCCCGCAGCAGATAGGGTTACATGCGGATCCGTTCGCCGAGAGTGTTCCCGGGGAATCAACACAGGCATTTGCCCGGCTCGCCCTGCAGTATGCTGCGGTCATCATCGTCCCGGTCTTTGAACGATCGCAATCCGGTCGGTTTTACAATACGGCCGTGGTGATCGATGCAGATGGAAGTCTGCATGCTCCCTACCATAAGATCCACATCCCGCAGGACCCGAAATTTTTTGAGAAAGGATACTTTTACCCCGGGGAGCACTATGCCGTACACAATACCCGTTATGGAAGGATAGCCGTTCTCATCTGCTACGACCAGTGGTTCCCCGAAGCAGCGCGGTGTGTGGCCCTTGAGGGGGCAGAGATCATTTTTTATCCCACCGCCATCGGGAACCCCTGCACGGATCCACCGGGAGAAGGGGACTGGCAGGAAGCGTGGGAACTGATCCAGCGCAGCCATGCCATCGCCAACAGCGTACATGTGGCTGCCGTCAACCGTACGGGACGAGAGGGAGATATCCGGTTTTTCGGGGGATCGTTTGTCTGTGATGCATTCGGAAAACTGCTCGCCCATGCCGGCGATAAGGAAGAGATTATCACTGCCTGTATCGATCTTGGGATGAACGAGACGATCAGGGACTCGTGGGGGTTCTTCAGGAACCGCCGGCCCGATACCTACGGCACTGTCTGTTCACGGGTGCCGGACCATGATGCGACGGCCCCCATTCCCCGTAAAGGGGATACTCCCCGGAAACTGGGCTTTTTCATGCCCGCGGAGTGGGAGCCGCACGATGCGGTCTGGCTCTCGTGGCCACACAATAAAAACACCTTCCCGAACCTCAAGAGGGTAGAGGAGGGATATGTCAGATTTATTGCCGAGATCACACGTTCAGAACGTGTAGAAATCTTCGTCCCCACGCCTCTTGTAAACAGGATGGTAAAGACGCGCCTGAGAAGCACCGGTGTTGACCTGTCCCGGATTACGATACGGACAATCACCTATTCTGATGTATGGATCCGTGATTATGGCCCGACGTTCGTAGTCAACCCGGCCATCAGGAAATCCGCGATGGTCCGCTGGGAGTTCAATGCATGGGGCGGGAAATACGAAGACCAGATCGCCGATGGGCATGTCCCAACGGATATGAACCGGTGGCTCGATCTGCCCGTATTCCGGCCCGGAATTATTCTCGAAGGTGGTTCGATTGATGCCAATGGCAGGGGTACCGTACTAACCACCCGGGCCTGCCTCCTCAACCCGAACCGGAACCCGAAACTCACCCTGGATGAAATCGAAGACTATCTTAAAGAATACCTCGGGGCCGTAAAGATTATCTGGCTGAACCGCGGTGTTGCCGGCGATGATACGGATGGCCATATCGATGATATCGCCCGGTTCGTTTCGCCATCAATCATTGTCTGTGCATATGAAGAGAATCCTGCTGATGAGAATTACGCAGTGCTCAAAGAAAACTATGAGATCCTGACACGTGCAACCGATCAGGAGAACAACCCATTCACTATTGTAAAACTCCCGATGCCAGCCCCCATTATGAGTGGGGATGAACGGTTCCCGGCGAGTTACACGAACTTTTACATTGGAAATACCGTGGTGATCGTCCCGGTATTTGATGATCCCCATGACGAAGAGGCACTCCGTATACTCCAGGATCTCTTTCCGGATCGGACCGTAACCGGGATAAACGCACGTGCAATGGTCGAAGGATTCGGGACGTTCCACTGCGCCACCCAGCAGCAACCCCGGCCGTGAACCATTTTTACCTGAATTATCCGTAAAGGAGTCAGGCACTTTCCCGAATCATGGAGCAGGCAACTCCCACTTGAGCCGCCGCTGGGGGAAACAAAAAAAGTTAATGCCGTTTTATCAGGATCACTGCGATCTCGGCAAGTACCGTAAGAAGGGAAACCGGGAATTTTACGGTGGTCTCTATTGGAGCTGGTGAAATCATGGTGGTAGCGGGTACGGATGTTTCATTTCTCAAAACAAGTATGGATATTCCGCTGATGCTGCCAGAGGATCATGCCGGTTTCTGCTGACGCAAGAACGCAATAATTTCCTTAATGTCAAACGTGCTCGCCCTGGGCCTCGAGGTGATGCAGAGTATCTACAACAACCAGCTCCAAAGCCTCAACAACCGGTTTGCACTCGTGACCGCGTACCTTACTGTGCCCGGCACTGCATTTTTAGTCCCCAACACAATTGCCACGATTGCGGGCAGCGGGATCATAGGAGGCCATATGGCAGAACAGTGGTGGTACCTGCCGCTCCTCGTTGTGTCCACGGTCGCCGCGACTGCCGCCTCGTTTATCTGGGTCGTGCACGTCTGGAAGTCGAGGAAAGAGGATGTTTAGCTTTCTTCTTTGGCGGTTCTTCCCGCTTTATCTGCGCAAGTTCAGGCTCAAACCATGTCCCTATGCACTGCCTGACCACCCCCAAGCCCGCATCGCTGTCCAGGAAGATCGCACCGATGATGGCTTCCATGGTGTCGGCAAGGATCGTTTCTTCCCCTGATTGCCAGAGATCCTTTTCCCCGCGTCCGAGCCGGATAAACCGTTTGATCTTCATGCGCCGGCCGATTTTTGCAAGGCTGTGGTTGTCCTCAAGCTGCTCCTTTGTCCGGGTAATGACACCTTTTTCCTGAAGCCCTTTCTCCATTAAAAACAGGATAAGGCTGGTCTTGAGCACCGCGTCGCCGAGAGTACTATAGGCCTCTTGGGTAAGGCAGATCCGGTTTTTCTGAATCAGTTCATTTGCATAGGCGGGATGGGTCAGCGCCCGGATCAGGTGCTGCCGCTCAAAAAAATGGTACCCGATGATCGTCTCGATCCCATGCAGATCGTCCTTTTTTTCCATAATCTCCACTCAGCCGTTGGCGGATAACCACATAAATATCGCGGACAAGAATGCGATTTTCCTGTGTTAAACCAATGCAATTATATTTATCTGAGGCAATCTGGGAATATCAACAGATGGAGGATAAGACTGATGAAAACAGATGAGGCAAAAAAGATAATTTCCCTTGCCATTGACCGGGAAGTTGAGTCCTATACATTCTACCGGACAGTATCCGATAAGGTCAGGGATAAGGCATTAAAATCGCTCTTTAACGAACTTGCAGGTGAGGAGACAAAGCACCGCGAGTTTCTTCAGGGACTCCTGGCAAAGGGTGTCACCACGATGCATTTTGATGCAAAAAACGACTACAAGGTCGGGGATTCGCTCCCGACACCGAAGCTTACTGCAGACTTAAAGCCCTTGGACGGTCTCGTAATTGCGATAAAGAAGGAACTGGAAGCCATGCAGATGTACACCCAGCTTGCAAAACTCTCTACGGACACCGAGCAGCAGCTGCTCTTTTCCCAGCTTGCCTCGATGGAGAGAGGGCACAAGGCGCGGCTTGAAGACATCTACACCAACATGGCATTCCCCGAGTCCTGGTAACCGGGTTCACCGGAAAGACCCGGGGGATGGACGCGGCATTGCATCTATTTATTTTCTCTTTTTAGGATCCCGCCTGTTATTACAGGGATCCGGCATTATAGGATCAGACCGCAAGTTCTTGAGGAAGGGGTATTTTCCTGAACACGAGCGCTGCAGAGTTCATGCAGTAGCGTCTGCCCGTGGGCTGTGGGCCGTCGTCGAAGACATGCCCGAGATGCGCCCCGCACCGGGCGCAGAGGACTTCGGTGCGTACCATCCCTTGGGAGGAGTCCTTCCGGGTGATCACGTTGAGTGGCGAGACCGGTGCAAAGAAACTTGGCCAGCCGGTGCCGGAGTCGAATTTGGTCTCTGAAAGGAAAAGGGCAGTCCCGCAACAGGCACACCGGTAGATCCCGTGCGCTTTACAGTCATGATACGCACCGGTAAAGGGATATTCAGTTTCCTGCTTTCGTGCAACCGCAAACTGCCGGGGGGTCAGCTGCGCCTGCCACTCTGCGTCAGTCTTTACCACCGGGAATACCTCTTCCACCCGATCGGTCTCCGGGTCGAAGATTGGGATGGTACCAGCCCCACCTGTCGCCTTTGCCGTTCCGTGTTTCATTTTTGGATTGATCTCCCCTCTATGAGTGATGGAGGCAGCGGATGATAGACCTTCTGATGCTGACACAGCGTTTTACATACCAAAGAAACTGAGGATACGGCGTTTGGGATCCTTATAGAAGATCCTCGCCCCGTCCTTGATGTTCCGGACGTCCTCGATGGTATAGAGAAGATCCGGGTATTCCCGGGAGATAAGCGACAGGAGCCGCGAGAGTTCCTTTCTCGGGACTATCATGAAGATAATGCTGACCGTGCCGAGAAACTGCCGGTTCCTTCGATCCGGGTCATTCCATCATAGCCAAGCGTGGAGAGGCGGGGCAAGGAAAATTTTGAGTGGTGCTTTGCCATCACCGATCCGCCGCGGGGGCTTCCTGCCGGGGGGCGGCTGCACTCCTCGCTCGTGGGGGTATGGTGGCATCAGCCCTTATCATCCTGCTCGCCCGGCCCGTAACCGCAGGAAGCGGAGGAGGGTACCCCTCACTTGGGCCGGCATAAGGGGAGGGGGTAACCCCTTCTTGAAAAAATGATGGCAGGGGGGTGATCCCCCCTATCAGGTCAAACAGGGTGGGGGGTACCCCCACCCTCTCCCTCCCTTGACCGCAAACAACAAGCCTGATCCGACGAAGACTCCACACGAAACACAGGATTGCGGTGCTGGAACCATAAGGAAATTCCCCCTTTTTCGTTTCCGTCACGTTAATCCCCATCCCCGCCACATACCCGGTAAAGGTGACCATCGATGGCATTCCGGTGTCAGCAGTGCGGGGAATGTTGCAGTTACATGGGGGACATCATCGGCATCGAAGACCGGATCGATCCCGTGAACTTCCGGATCCGCTTCTCTGTTACCGGTGAAGAGCGGATGGTTACCCTTGATCCGGACAAGGGGGATCTTTTCCGCTCGCAGGATATCGGGCATATCCGTCCGATGGCATGCCCGTTTCTCAGGTTCCGGGACCCGACGCCTGCTGCACGATCCATCACTCGCGTCCCGATCTCTGCCGCCAGTATGCCTGTTTTCGCCTCCTCATTCTCGACCGTCAGGGCAACCATATCGGCCGGCTACAGGATGGATCGCGCATCTTTTCCACGATGAATACCTACCTTCGCGGACTCTGGGATGATAAGATAGCAGAAGTGAATATTCCCGACGAGGCTGCATGGGAAACACATGTGGCAGACGTTTTTTCCCGGGCCGGGTACCGGATCATACGGTGAACGGAGACCTGCACCGTTCCCTTTCGCTCCCTTTCCTTGGTATTTATACTAGTTAACAGACGAGAATGCATCCCCCCGGACGTGCGACAACTAGGAGGGTCCGTTTTTGCTTTCTTACCGGTAAAGAGCCTCAGGGATCAAAGACTATCACGTTCGCTGTCTGAACGCACATAAACCGTATACGGGTATATACAAACACGACCGGCTCTAGGAGATCCGAAAGTAGATCCACTTCGGAAAAAATGCCAAGGGGGTAGGGAAAATCTCCGTATTTGCACAGTTCAGATCGCGCAGCAGTTCCAGCAGAGTTACGCACGTCGAAGTTAACTACTATTTTTGATATTTATTGTGTAAGTCCAGTTCACGAATTCATCAAGTCTGAATGAGCAATTCCAAATGTTTATTAGTTTTAGTAAACAACAGATCGTTGCTAAAAAAACAAATTAACCTTCGATATGTGATGTGCATGGCGTTTTCAGTACATGTAAACATGAACCGCTGCACCGGGTGTGGCATCTGTGTGGTTGCCTGCCCGGTCAACGCGCTCGAGCTTCATACGCTCGACCCGGTAACGAAAGATAAAATCTACGCGGTCAAGGATGGGAAATCCATCAATGTTGACGCGAAGAATGAGCTTTGTGCCGGCTGCGGCGTGTGCGTAGCAGCATGCCCGTACAAAGTGATCACCCTTTCAGGAAGGGGAGATACCAGCGCAATGGTACATCTGTAACAGGGAGATGGACATATGCCAAAAATCCAGCTTAACATGATCACACAGCGCTCCATTGAGGAAGGCGCTGCAATGGAGAAGGGCAAGACCAATCCCGATTATTTTGAGGCCTGCTCCATCTGCGAGATGCACCCTGACGACATGAAAAAAGCCGGCATCTGGAAGAATACCAATGTCCGTGTCACCAGCGAATGCGGTACCGTAATCGTTAAAGCCATCGATGCGACCCAGTATGTCCCCCCCGGCCTTGCCCACATCAGGCAGGGCGTCTGGGCAAACCAGGTTGTCCCACCCAGGACCCAGTCCACCGGTACCCCGCAGTACAGTGGATTCCCGGTCACCATCGAACCGGCCATCAATGAAAAACTGAAGACCGCCCTTGAACTCGTACAGGGAGCCGTAGGGCTCTGGAAAGGAGGCCAGTAATTATGCCGAAACTTATCAAAGGCGTCGGATGCCCGTACTGCGGCTCATCCTGCGACGATATCGAAGTTCTCGTTTCCGATGACGAGACCAAGATCCTCGAAGTGCACAATGCATGCATCATCGGGACGAACCTGTTCCACCATGCAAACGACCCCACCCGCCCGAAGCTCCCGCGGATGCGCCAGCCCGATGGCTCCATGAAAGAGATCCCGTACGACGAGGCTATAGATTGGATGGCAAAGACAATGCTCAAGGCAAAGAAGCCCCTCATCTACGGCTTCGGCTCCACCAACTGCGAGGGCATGAGCGCGGTCGCCCGCATTGCAGAGAAATCCGGCGCTGTGCTCGACAACTGCGCAACCATCTGCCACGGCCCCTCGTTCCTCGCAATCTTCGACAACGGGTACCCGAGCTGCACACTCGGTGAGGCCAAGAACCGTGCCGATGTCGTGGTCTTCTGGGGCTGTAACCCGATGCACGCCCACCCCCGCCACACATCCAGGTACTCAATCTTCCCCCGCGGTTACTTCACCCCGAAGGGCCAGATGCAGCGGACGGTCCTCTGCATTGACCCGCGTGAGACCGATACCGCAAAACTCGCCGACCACCACCTGATGCTCGACCAGGGCCACGATTATGAACTCTTCGATGCATTCCGGACCGTGCTCCGGGACTTTGAGATTCCCGAGACGGTGGCCGGTATTCCCCGCGAGAAGATCAAGGAGTCTGTCGAGATCATGAAGAAAGCAAGGTTCTGCATGATCTTCTTCGGGATGGGCTGCACGCACACGGACGGCCGCAACCACAATATCGATGCCGCAATCAGTCTTACCCGCGACCTCAATACGCACACCAAGTGTTCGATCATGGCCATGCGGGGCCACTACAATATCGCCGGCCCCGGCCAGGTCTGGGCATGGCAGTTCGGTTTCCCGTACTGCATTGACCTCTCCAAGGGAACCCACGCCCACATGAACCCGGGCGAGACGAGCTCAGTGGACCTTGCAATGCGCGACGAAGTAGACTGCTTTGTCAACGTCGGTACCGATGCCGGTGCCCACTTCCCGATCCAGGCGGTCCAGCACTTAAAGAAGCACCCGTTCATCACCATTGACCCGAACTTCAACATGGCAAGCGAGATCTCGGACCTCCATATCCCGGTCAGGATTGCGGGTGTCGATGAGCCGGGCGTTGTGTACCGTATGGACAACGTGCCGATCCAGTTCCGTTCCGTCATCAAGGGCCTTCCCGGCGTCCCGAGCGACGAGGAATTATTTAACAAGGTCTACGAGCGCATGTGCGAACTGACCAAGACCGAGCCCATCTGGCTTGCGGCAAAGGAAGACCGGAGATATCCCGAATCAGTGGCGGTGAACTAAAGATGGCATCAGGAGAAATGATTATCAAGGGCGGGTTTATCATCGACCCGACCCGGAAGATTGACGGTGACGCAGGCGATGTTGCCATCAAGGATGGCAAGATTGTCGACACGGTCAGCTCCTCTGCAAAGGTCATCGATGCAAAGGGCAAGATCGTCATGGCCGGCGGGGTGGATGTCCACTCCCACGTTGCAGGCCCAAAGGTCAATGCCGGTCGCCTGATGCGTCCTGAAGACAAGTTCATATCAGGCGTCTGCAGGAGTGGGATGGCACAGAAGAACGGCTACCGTATGGAGTCCGGCTTCTCAATCCCGTCAGTATTCAAGACCGGGTACGATTACGCCAGGATGGGATATACGTTCGTCATGGAAGCGGCAATGCCCCCTCTCCTCGCCCCCCACGTGCACGAGGAGATCCACGACACCCCCATCATTGACGAAGCGGCACTGCCGGTTTTCGCTAACAACTGGTTTGTCATGGAGTACCTCAAAGCGGGAGAGGTTGAGAACACCGCAGCCTATATCGCCTGGCTCCTCAAGGCCACGAAAGGTTACGGAGTCAAACTTGTCAATCCCGGCGGCACTGCTGCATGGGCATGGGGCCTCAACTGCCTAAACCTCAACGACACGGTTCCATACTTCGGGATTACTCCGGCGGAGATCATCAAGGGCCTGATCGAGGCAAATGAGTACCTCGGTCTTCCGCATTCGATTCACCTCCACCAGAATAATCTTGGCAACCCCGGCAATTATCCGGACACCATTGCAGCCCTCAAGCTGGCGGAAGGTGTCAAGACCAAGAACAAGTTCGGCCGCGAACAGGTCCTGCACTCCACCCACCTCCAGTTCCACTCGTACGGCGGAGAGGGGTGGAAGGACTTCTGCTCCAAGGCCAAAGAGGTCATGGACTACGTGAACAAGCAGAAGAACATCACCATCGATCTCGGCTGCGTAACGCTGGACGAGACCACCACGATGACCGCAGATGGTCCGTTCGAGCACCACCTCCATGGCCTCAACCACCTGAAATGGACCAATGTGGATGTCGAGATGGAAACTGCTGCGGGCGTTGTCCCGTACATCTACGATAAGAATGTCCTGCCCAACGCAATCCAGTGGGCGACGGGTCTTGAACTGGCACTCTTTGCAAAGGACATGAACCGGACATTCATCACTACCGACCACCCGAACGCAGGACCATTCACCCGCTACCCCCGGGTCATCAAGTGGCTCATGAGCAAGAAGGCCCGTGAAGCAACCCTTGCAACCATGAAGAACACCGACAAGGTTATCAATGCAACCTATATCCACGGCATCGACCGCGAACTCACTCTCTACGAAATCGCTCAGATGACCCGGTCTGGCCCGGCAAAATGCCTTGGCCTCGGCAACACCTATGGAGGTCTCGCACCCGGTATGAACGGGGATGTCGGCATCTTCGACATCAACTACAAGAACATGCCATCCGATGTAGAGAAGATCGAGACTGCATTCCAGCGGGCTGCTTACTTCATCAAGAATGGTGAAGTGATCGTGAAGGACGGCGAAGTTGTCAGCCACGGCCACAAGAAGACCGTCTGGGTTAAAGTCAAGATCCCCGAGAACCCGCAGGTCACCCGTGATGTTAGCCAGGCATTCAGCCAGGGAACCTATACGGTCGACATCAGGAACTACCCGGTTCGGGAATACCTTGCACCGCACCAGTCCGTTATCGATGTCAATGTGGAGGCCTGAGGTGCGATCATGGCAACCGTTACCTTAAAACCCACAAAAGTTCCCGAACTCATCTTCGAGGGTTACAGCATCAATCCTGATGCATTTGCAAAGAAGAGCGCCACAGAGATCGCAGCCCTTCCGGGCCACGAAGGCAAGATCCATGTCACCATCGGGGACTTTTTTGAAGTCTCCGGCAATGGCGGCGAGACTGCCGCCGACACCGACATCGTGATTGCCGGTGACTGCACTCGCGTCAAGTACATCGGCGCCAGGATGACCGCAGGGACGATCACCCTCAACGGCAACGCTGATATGTATGTCGGCGGCTGGATGAAAGGCGGTAAGATCCATGTCAAGGGTAATGTTGACTCCTTCTGTGGGATCCAGATGGAAGGCGGCGATCTCATGGTCGATGGCGATGCCAAGAACCATGTCGGCTGCGCCTACCGTGGCGACTGGAGAGGCATGAAGGGCGGTACCATCCGGATCAAGGGAAGTGCCGGCAACGATATCGGCACCTTCATGCTCGGCGGCACCATCATCATCGAGAAGAACGCCTTTATCCACGTTTCTACCCACGCAGAAGGCGGCACCGTCATCATCAAGGGCGATGTCGAGGGGCGTGTCGGCGGCCAGATGGTCAAGGGCGACATGTACGTGCTTGGCGAGATCAAGTATATGATGCCCGGGTACCAGAAGGTGGATACTGTGGAGAAAGAAGTCGACGGGGTCAAGGCCAGGTTCGACCACTACATCGGAGATCTCGGTGAGAGGCACACAAAGAGCAAAGGCCAGATCGTGTACGCGAACCTGTACCTGAAAGTTGCGGCATGAACCATCTGCCCATCACACACAAAAGCCGGAACAACCGGCCCCTTTTTTTCCATATGGATAAACAACCCCAAGTCTATGAGGATAGTACCATGAGAAAGGTAGGCAAGGATTTCATCAAAGGCACACAGTACCCGGATTACTCCACGGTGGATCTGGTTCTCCGCGTCCCGGAACCCCCGCACGAACTCCCGGCAAAAGAAGGGCAGACTATCATCAAGCTCCCGAACCCGAAGAAGTTCAAGGTCCCGGATTTCCCGGTCAGGAAGGCGATCGAGCACTATGAGCCAGTCGGGTTCTTCTCCCGTTCGTCAATCACGTTAAAAGACCTCTCGTACATGCTCTGGTGCACGCAGGGGTTCAAAAAGATCGTAGCAGAGACCATCCAGCTGCGGAATATTCCATCCAGCGGTTCAAGGTACCCGCTGGAGACGTACTTTGTGGCATGCGAAGTGGAAGGGCTTGAAACCGGCCTGTACAGGTACCTCCCGAAATCCCACAGTGTTGTCGCAGAACGGATCGACTCCGGCCTGATAATGGAGATGAGCACGGCAAGCTTAAACTTTAAGATCATGACCCGGGCCGCTGTAACCTTCCTCTGGGTTGCACTCCCGTACCGCTCGGTCTGGGCCCTTGGGAACCGGGGGTACCGGAGCTGCCTCATCGAGGCCGGGCATACCTGCCAGAACCTGATCATGGCGGCAGAAAACCTCGGGTACGATGTCTTTCCCACGGACATGTTCCATGACGAACAGATCACCAGACTCGCCAGCCTGGACCCGGAGACCCAGTGGCCGGTCTACCTTGCGGCAGTGGGAACGGTGGAAAAGAACATCACGATGGCTTGAATACGTCCCCTTTTTTGGTGCTGTTCCTCGTGCTTTTTTCTTCCTACAAAAAAATAATTCAGCAGGGCATGATAGCCGGCCTACAGCCACAATGGGAAAGACCTGCGGCGAAGTGAAAACAGGGTAATTATGATAAAGATAAGGCCGACACACAGGTTTGTCCTGCCAGCCCATGAACCAGAGCGTTATTGCCCGGCAAGCCCGGCCTTCGTTATACCCCTGCTCGCGCCTTGCCCCTCTCGTCAATCACGGGTTTTGCCTCCGGGACCTTCTTAAGGATATCTTCCTGGAATTTGTCGAAGTGAATATCGTCCAGCTGCTCCGAGAGGAGCCTGCCGCTCCATGCCCGACGGTATACCCAGTCCACGATCTTCTCGATAACAAAGAGCACCTGGTCCTCGGACTCCACGGTGAGCAGGTTGCGCCCGATCTTCGGGTGCCGCCCCCGTCTTCCGCCGACCGTGATGAGGTAATGACGGTTCTCAGCATTGATAAGGTCAAAGGAGCACGACTGAACGCAGACCCCACACTGGACGCACTTGATCTCGTCCAGCACAGATATGCCGTTTTTTATCTGGATCGCGTTTTCCTTGCAGTAATGGACGCAGTTGCCACAGCCGGTGCAGAGGCGTTCCTTCGTGCGGACCGGTTTAACCCTGCCAATGACACCGATCTCATTGAGCATGGGGCTCATGCACGCATTAGGACAACCGGAGATGGCGATCCGTATCTTGACCGGCATCTCCTTGCCAAAAAGTTTTGTGTCGATCAACCGGGCAAGGTGGATGGTATTTATATTGGCAAACTTGCACCGCTCGGTTCCCGGGCAGGCGATGATATTGACGATTTCGTCCTTTTCTGAGCCGATGGGCGTACCGTTCTTCTCTAAGGCTTTTCCCAGTTTCTTAAGGGAATCCCTTTTGATATGAGGTATCTCCAGGGTCTGGCGGGTCGTGCTGTGCACCTCACCGTTGCCGTATCTCTTTGCAAGAGTGGCAATGCCCCGGAGCTGATCAGTCGTGAAGATCCCGGCCGGTGCCCGGAGGCGCACGGTGCTGTAATCGGTGTCCCTTTCAGTGATGACGCCCCCTTTCATATGAATACCGATATCACGCTGCATTGATCAGGAATGGGGGATACTGAGTAATCAATGCTGGTTTATATCATGAACAAAAGACGGTGTCATCCCCATTCCAACTCAATCAGTGTTCGATCTATCGTAAAGGCTGTTTCCGGCATAAAGTGACTTTCGGATATACTGGTCGCCATTGCATACGAAACGATCGCTGGGGCGGGTGTCAAAACACTGTGCTTTTAAGAGAGGATCCACGACAGAGAGCACTCCTTATCCGGGCCGGGCGGGGATACTTTCACCACGCACAGCCGGCGCTTATCACCTTGATACAACCAAGGAACTACCTGGAATGAGAAAAGGCGCGCACCTCATCATAGGGATACTGGCATTTCTGGGTTACGTGTACCTGCTCAGCCTCGTACGTGAGACCACCGGTGAGTTGTTCCTCCTCGGACTATTCGCCGTTGTGACCGGCTCACTCATGCCGGATATCCTGGAAGCCCCTACCAGCTGGAGACACCGGGGGATATTCCACAGTAAACGAGCGCTGAAATGCATGGTGGGAACGTTTGGTATCACTGCAGCAATCGGTGTACTGCCATCGTCGCTTATTCCCCACACATTCCTTATCTACGGCCTGTCCTGTTTTGCCCTTGGATATCTCTCTCATCTCCTTGCCGATTCTACAACAAAAAGAGGACTGCCGGGATGACACGGATCGATACCAATGTATCCCGGATAATCGTGATGCACTGAACAGAGGTCAGGACAAGACCACTAACAAATAACAATCCCTGTTAAAACCGCTCAATGACAGGGGGTGAGGAAAGGCCTTGCCGAATCCGCACAGAACAACCGGCTTTTAAAAAAGATCGGGATTCATTCCTGCTTACCGAGAACCCGGAGAACCTCATCGCCAAACTTACGGGTCCCGACCGATCCGCCAAGGTCCCGGGTCCGGGTACCCGACGCAAGGACCTGCTGAATGGCGGATTCTATCCGCACAGCCCCACCGGTGTCACCCAGATGCTCGAGGAGCATCGCAGCACTCCGCAGGGTGGCGATCGGATTTGCGATGTTTTTCCCTGCGATGTCCGGGGCGCTCCCGTGCACCGGCTCAAAAAGGGCGTACCGGTCGCCGATGTTTGCGCTCGGCACAAGGCCCAGGCCCCCGATAAGGTACGAGGCAACATCGGAGAGGATATCACCAAAGATGTTCGTTGTCACGATTACATCGTACTTCTCAGGGTGCTGGAGGACGTCAAGACAGAGGGCGTCGATGAGTTTTTCGGTACACGATACCCCTGCCATTTTTGCTTCCGCTACGCAGATGTCCCGGAAGAAAACGTCAGATTTGAGCACATTTGCCTTGTGCCCGATTGTCAGATTTTCTCCCCGTTGCTGCGCAAGCCGGATCCCCGCTCTCACGATCCGTTTGGTTCCCTCCCGGGTCACCACCCGGAGCGTTGTCGCCCGATCAGGGCCGATCTCCTCTATCCCCGAGTACAGGCCCTCGGTATTCTCCCGCACGATCATCATATCAAACCCGTCACCTTTGACCGGCCGCATGTTTGCATACAGGTCGAGCGCCTTCCTGATCCGGAGGACCACGCTCTGGTAGTCCTTCATTGGCGGGGTCGTGACCGCCCCGAACAGGACGGCGTCCGCAGTTTTGAGCTTCGCGATATCGCGGTCCGCACAGGGACAACCGGTCTGCTCCCAGCGCCCGTACCCCACTTCAACCGGGAAATACTCGTACTCGGGATGGAGCACTTCGAGCGCTTTTTGTGCGACCGGGATCACCTCATGGCCGATCCCGTCGCCTTCGACAACTGCGATCTGTGTCATCGTGCCCTCCACCGGCTGACCACTTTCCGGACGGACCGTGCAATCGTTGCCGGACTTGCGCCCCAGTGGACAATCGCCCCGAACTTACCGTTCCAGGTTTTCACCCCTTCACGTTCGGCCCGGCAGCACCGGGCAATAAACGGCTCTTCTTTGACCTGCTCAAGGGGACATATGTTCTCAAGCACAAAATCCGTCCCATAGCACTCCGTACAGAACTGCGTCGCCGTAAGGCACCCGGCCACCCGTTCGCCACCCTGCATCGGGTCGGCATCCAGCGTCCTCGTATACCCGGCGGCCCGGCAGGGATAGATATCAGCAGGCACCCGGCTGATGTCACGGATATGGTGATCGAAGACCACCGAGAGTTCCCCGAAGAGCCCTAGTGCTTCCATCTCCTTTAAGGCTGCCGAAAGGGTCGGCCGGGGGGGGACGACATCGTAGACATGAACGGTAAGGAATCCCGATAGATCGGGATCGAGCACGAAGGTCATGTTCTCCTCAAGGCCGGTAAAGACCGTGCACCGGTACCCGCTCTCAAACGCGAGGCGGACAAGCCGGGCCCGGTCGTTGATCTGCACTTTTTCAGGGTAACAGTAGACCTCATCAGGTGTCGCAAGGACACGGGACGAGACGATATCCCGCATAATGGTTTTTTTTGCAGGATCAAGAGCGACTTCCAGGAGTTCGTACCCCCCGCAAGTCTCCCGCAGGAGATACCGGCTTAAGGTATAGACCCGGTTGCCGCAGGGTCTGGTCGAGGCAAGCCCTACGACTTTACAGTGCTCCGGGAAGATCACCGGTGAGCCCTCCAATATTCCACGAGGCCGCCTGCCATGAGGATCTCCTGCATTCGCAAGGACAATGGCCGGATCGTGTGCCGTTTTCCGCCGGCCTCGACCCAGCCGCCGGAGAGGTCGAAAGTTACCGTACTTCCTTCTTCGCACGTCAGATCCGATTCGATAAGCGGCAGGCCGATGTTGATCGCGTTCCGGAAGAAGATCCGTGCAAACGACGGGGCGATCACTGCGACGACCCCGGCCTCCCGTATTGCCAGTGCTGCCTGCTCCCGCGATGATCCGCACCCGAAATTTTTGCCGGCGACAATCACAGCCCCCCGGAGCCGGGGGGCCAGGGTGGGGTCGAGATCCTCAAAGACGTGGGCTGCCCAGATACCCCCGTCCCTGGTCCGCAGGTACCGGCCGGCAATAACGACGTCGGTGTCAATGTCCGCCGGCAGGCAGATTGCAGTCCCCGTGCCCAGCACTATGCCGCCTCCGGTGACGCGATCTCGCCTTCAAGGGCACTTGCTGCCGCAGTGGCAACAGAGCCCAGGTAAATCTCCCCGCCGACACCCATGCGGTTTTTGAAGTTCCGGTTAGCGGTCGAAAGGCAGACTTCCCCGTCTCCAAGCACCCCCATATGGTACCCGATACAGGGGCCGCACCCGGGTGTCCCGATGGTGCACCCCGCCTCAACGATATCGGCAAGCACACCGGTCCGGATCGCCTTTTCGAGGACTGATGCCGATGCGGGGATCACAATTGTCCGTACGGCTACCCGCCTCCCTTTGACCAGCCGGGCAAACCGTGCAAGATCGGAATACCGCCCGTTCGTGCAGGTGCCGACAAATACCTGGTCGAGAGGCAAACCTGCGAGCGCCGCGACGGGTTTTATGGTATCCACCCGGTGGGGAACCGCAACCACCGGAACGATATCGGTGAGGTCAAGATCGAGATCCTGCCGGTAGTCACAGGGTTCGGCATCCTGGGGCCCGACGTCATATCCCCGTTCCTTGAGGTAACGGACGGTCACGTCATCTGCATAGAAGAGCCCTGCCTTTGCCCCGGCTTCCACGGAGAGGTTGGAAAGGACAAGACGTTCGTCCATGGAGAGATGGTGTGCCCCTTCCCCTACAAACTCAAGCGCCTGGTAGGTTGCGCCGTCCATTCCGAGTTTTCCCACATAGGTAAGCGCAAGGTCCTTTGCCTCGGCTGCACCGGAAAATCTTCCGGTGAGGTGGATCCCTGTCGATTCGGGGACCCGGAACCACGTCTCTCCGGTCAGCCATATCGCCGCCATATCAGACGCGCCCATGCCGGTCGAAAACGCCCCGAATGCCCCGAGCGTGACACTGTGCGAGTCTGCACCGACAACGATCTCTCCGGGCAGGACAATGCCCTCGCTCATCAGCTGGTGGCAGATACCGCAGCCGATATCGGAGAACTGCATGAACGAACTTTTCGCAAAATCCCGGAGCTCGTGCTGGAGGGTCGCCGTCGTGCCGTTGTTGGCCGGGACAATATGATCGAACTGGATATAGTACTCGGTGTCTTTCCCGAGCCGGTCGCCCCCCATGTCCTTCCAGGCTTCAAGTGCGAGTACTCCGGTTCCATCGTGGGCATATGCCCTGTCGACCTTCCGGTCGACATATTCCCCTGCTGCCGCGCCAAGGATGCATTCGGAAAGTGTACTCATACCGCTGACTCCCTTTGAGCCCGCCGGATCAATCTTTGCAGCACCTCTGGCGTGATGCTGCATTTCTGTTCGGAATGCTCCTTGACAAGGTCGAGTACACGGCAGACCTGGTGCTCGGAGAGTTCCCAGCCAAGCGAGGCGATCACGTGCTCAAGCGCTTTTCTCCCGGTATGCTTCCCGAGGATAAAATGCCGCTCACCGCCGACCAGTTCCGGGGGGAAGTACTCGTACGTGGCAGGGTCTTCAAGGATCGCGGCAATATGGATACCGCTCTCGTGAGAGAATGCGAGTTCCCCGGTGACTGGCTTATTCTTCGGGAGTGCAATACCGGAATACTTTTCTACTTTCCGTGAAAGGGCAAAGAGATGCGAGAGGTCATACCGGTCGATGCCTCCCTTGGTCCGCAGGATGACCAGTATCTCCTCAAGCGAGGCATTGCCCGAACGTTCGCCGATGCCGTTCACGGTCGTGTGGAGCTGGAACGCCCCTGCCTGCGCCGCAGTGATCGTGTTTGCAACGGCACAACCCATATCGTTGTGGCAGTGGGCGCAGAACGGCCGGTCGACCGAGGAGACGAGATCGGTCATGATCGTGCGCATCTCACTAGGAATCAGGCAGCCCACCGTATCGGCAAAACTAAGCAGGACAGCTCCGTGGTCGGCCGCCCGGCGATACACTTCTTTGAGGAAAACCAGATCGGTCCGCGATGCATCCTCTGCCGCAAACCGCACGGCAACGCCGTGGTCCCGGGCAAAATCGATCATCGCAAGGGCGTCCTCGAGCACCCTCCCCTTGGGTTTTTTGAATTTCACCCGGACATGGAGATCTGATGTAGGGATGAAGATAGAGACCATGTCCACACCGCAATCTATCGCTGTTGCAATATCTTCTTTTTTTGCCCGGGCAAAGCCGCAGATCCGTGCATCGAGCCCAAGGTTTGCTATGGTCTTGACGCACCGTTTCTCGTTTTCGGAAACGGCCGGGAACCCGGCCTCGATCACTTCCACACTGACGCAGTCCAGGGTCCGGGCGATATCCACCTTCTCTTCACAGGAGAACGACACCCCGGGTGTCTGTTCCCCGTCTCTTAAGGTTACGTCACAGATCTCAATATTCCACGGTTTCATGATATGCTCCCTTGGGGCATTCCGCTTCCACGACAACGGTCTGTGGTGCATCCGGATAATGGATCACCTTGCGGAGGCGGTGTTCATCGTCAGCAGGGCAGATGACCGGGTCAGCCCAGCGGATATAGGGGACAGGATCGCTGACTACCTGACCACCGGTCATCGCGGCACAGTGGTTCTTCATCACGATGCACAGGAGGGGGAGATTCTTTTCGTAGACATCGATAAGGGCATTGATGCCCGAATGAAGCAATGCATAGTCGCCGATCAGGGCCACCCGGGTGCTCCGTGCAGCGACCGCGATACTCGCGCCCATACCATAGCTTGCGACCCCCAGCTCGTAGGGTGGATTAAGCCCAAATACCGAGCAGCCGGCATCGCAGATCACGTGCATCCCCCGCTCCTTTAAGAGATGTAACAGAGGGTGATAAGGACAGGCTGTGCAGAATGTCCGGCTGAATCCCCGGTCTTTTCTCGACTCCGGCCGTCCCTGAGGGCCCGGGGGCAGAATGGCCCGGTGGTCCCGGACAAAGGGGCGGCCGTACTCCTTCACCTCAGGGAACGGTGCGGCACGGGCCGGCACCGGGTGCACGGTCACAAGCCGTGAATCCCCCGGGGCAGGTCCGGCACCAAGTGTACCACCCTGCCACCGGTTCAGGGGCGAGCCATCCGACCAGGCAGACATTGACCGGTACACTTCTGTAGCGGCCGTAACCCGGCCGTGCATAGTCAGGACCGGATCGGCAAGCCGCCCGCCTCCTGCACTCCGGGAAACCGAGGTCCCGGTGACCTCAGCGTCCAGCAGCTGCGGAGTGAGCCTGAGCATGGCCACCCGGGAGAACGTTTCCGATGCAGCTAGTGCTGCCTCAACCCCGGTAAAACAGGTGGTCTCGTCCGGTTCGATCACGGGGATCTCTGCCAGTTCCCCGTAATACCGGGAGTCCTGTGCCGTCTGGGAGCCTTTGGCCCCGGGATCATCACCGACAACAAGGAGGACGCCCCCTCCTATGCCCTGCACGGTTGCCTGGACAAGAGGATCGGCGCAGGCATTTACCCCTACGTGCTTTACGATCACTGCCGCACGCCTGCCGGAAAGGGAGTCCCCCAGCGCATATTCGAGGGCGGTCTTCTCGTTTATCACCATCTCCGCTTTGGTGGATGCACCAAGTTCCGTCACCGGGAATCCCGGAACGGTATATTGGCGGTCTGTACCAGCGGATATAGCCGCTGCAAGCGCCTCAACGCCCTTCATTCGTCCCTCCCGGGCACGAGATCGCAGCCCGCACAGCTCGTGCACATAGTCAGGGCGCCGGCAGTGCCGAGTCCGGCACGGGCAAGGGCCTGACGGTGCAGGGTAAAGAGGTACCGGAGCCGTTCGGCTGGCGGCCGGGACATCCCGGTGCACCCTGCCACCGGGTTGAGCGGCCGCAGCACCGGGATCACCCCGTGCGATGCGAGCCTGTTGATGCAGGCCTCCATCTCTGCGTCAGTCTCACCCAGACCGACGATGACATTGGAAAAGACCCGCCCCTTCCCAAAGAGTTTCACGGAGCGGTCGAGAACCTGCCACAAGCGGTCGTAATCAAGACCCGGGCACATCTCTGCAAAGAGCTCCGGGGTAGCTGCCTCGATATTGAATTTGACCTCCGCCACACCGAGGGCATAGAGCTTGTCCGGGGTCTGGTCGGTCGGGTAAATAGAGACGCCGATGGGCAGGCCAAAGAACTTCAGGTGACCGATCACCTCGCAGACATAGGCTTCTTCCTCCCCAATGCTTCCCAGCACGCCGCTGGTAAGAGAAATGGCGCTGACACGGTGTCGGACCGATTCCACCAGATCCATGATCTCCTCCACGGTCTTGCGTCGCGCCGCAAGCCGGGGGACGGAGCAGTAGCGGCAGGAGAAGATGCAGCCTTCCGTGACCGTGATGAACGCCTGGTCCGGACAGTGAAGCCCCGGCCGGAGGAGCCGGCCGGGGATCTGCCGGTCCCCGAAATAGAGATCGGCGACCCCGCCTCCACGGTGGGTAATTTCAATCGGCGACGCCGGATTGATCGCAAACTTGACCCGGTGACTGCCCATGGCAAAAAAAACCGCCCCTTTTCCCCCGGCACCCGGGCCTGCCGTGGATTTTGCAATATAATCCTCCACCGGTTCCCCGTTGAGCCGGGTCGAACCGACCTCGAGCAGCCGGGCTTTCAGGTCTTTCCATTGCATAGTTCCAGCGCCTCCTCATACCGCGTGTAAAACGGCAGGGCCGCCACCGCCCCGGTAATCCCCCTCCCGTTCATAATTATGCGAAGAGAGGGATCGGCAAGGTTCTGTACGAGGTCAGGTCCGACCTCACCCCGTTTCACGTTCCGCCCGTATGCAAGCAGGGTACCGGATGGAGCAAAACCGGTATATACGGCCATACCGGTCTTCTGTGAAAGGGTGTATTTTTCAAGCAGCCTACGGAACCGTTCCGTCAAGCGTTCGGGTTCTGTCGTTGCAAACTCCACGACAAGGCTTACGCAGTTCTTGGTCCGGTACGCGACAGGATAGAGCTGGACGATCGTGTGCGAAAGGTAGACCGATTGCTCGTCCTCAACGGCTTTTGCGATATTGTGGACAAGCGTCCACGTCGCTCCCTCTTCGCACGTGTCGGTGTCGTCCACCCCGATCAGCACCCGCCGGCGCCGGGGAAGCCAGAGCGTTGCGCCGGCAATTTTCCCTCCGCCGGCAGGATCGCAGCGTTCCCGCAGCACGCCTTTTGCAGCAGCACGGCAGGACGTTGCACCCACGCCTCCCCCGCCCATGCCGATGTAGGTTATCACGATCTCGTTTTCTGTCACGGAAACGCCGGAGATCCCGGCAGGGAACCGGGAGCCTTCCAGAGTCAGGTCCACGGCACCGGGCCGGAGCAGGAACCGTGTTGTCGCACCCACGGACCGGACACTCACTACGAGAGGGCTCTGTGCGTAATGGTGCTGCGTCCACATAGCCCCCCCCACGCAGTCGAAGAATTCGATCAGTTCAACCCTGCTCCCGCTCTCGTCAGCCACCGCAACGATCTGCGGGTACCTGATGACGTAGGGATCAGAGATGCTCGCCATACAACCCCGCCGCCTCGATGCCCCGGTTAGCCCAGAGCACCGCACCGAGAGCACCGATCCTCCCCTTCCTCTCGCTGTGGTCAAGGAACTCGATACCAAGCCGCCGGGCCTCGCGTTCGGCTTCGTCACGGGTCACGATCTCGGTCTTGATGGCTTTGAGTACCGGGGAGTCCTGCACGGTGCCGATGCCCCGGATGAACGCAATCCCGGTATCCTCTGAGAATGTATGCTCCTCAACAAACGTACAGACAAATGCCCGGAGTGCTTCAATACTGCCGGGTCGTGCGGCAAAGTTCAGTGCAGAACCGACACAATTGGTAGTCTTGCCGGGGACGGCCGGGTTGAGCTGGATAAGGCGCATGTTCAGGAATTCCACTCCCTCGATGTGGCATGCCTCTGCACACTTGAGGGCCATGACCCACGTAGCACCTTCCTGTTTGGTATCCGTATCATCGATGCCAAAACAGATCTTCTCGTACCGTGGCGAGATGATCCGGACATGGTTGGTCCGGGCTCCACCGACCTTAAGATCCTCTTCTGAGGGGTACTCAGCCCGGATAACCCCCGGCGCCTGCGGGAGGCAGGCGGCAACACCGACACCGGCGCCAGCGATGCCTGCCCAGGTGGTGATCACCTCGTCACCGTTTACGTCCACCGCTTCCAGCGCCTGCCCGCCAATAGTACCGGCCGCTGCCCCAAAATTGACGGGGTGGCGACCGAGGCGAGCCTGGATGGTCATTGTACTCCCCTCCACGGCGCATGCTGCTACCGCTCCACCTGCCCGGGACCGGTTCATCGCGTCCCATTCTATGGTCCCCCGTGCGTGGCACTGCTCAAGGATCTCTGCGAGCCCGGCCTTCTCGTCAACCATCACCAGGAATTTCCTTGAGAAGAGCGGGCCAAACCGCTGTTTCACGTCGTCAGGTGTAAGCGTAATCATGTTATCGCCGAAATTTTCGTTAACAAATTATTCGGCAATAACAATATTTATAGGATTCCATGACTGCAGAAATTGTTGCATTAAAAAGAGGTTTAAAGAACTTTCTCAAGTTCCAGTTTGAAGGGTCCGAGACTGCCGCCGAAGTTACCGGCTGAGATAAACTTCACGCCGGGCACCTGTACTGCGGCCCTGATGCCGGCTCCCATCGCCGCGGCAACGCTCTTCTCATCCACACCGTCGATGACAATCTCGTAGACCGCCTTGATGCCGGCCGGAACCTTGCTGTCTGCCACTTTCTCACGGAGCGTCGGGCAGTACTTCTCGTTCGTCGTTGCAACCATGAACTTGTACTTCAGGCTGCCAACCTTCGAACCACTCGCCACAACGCCACCCGGGAAACTCGTGATAACGCCTTTTACGCCCGCGATTGCATCCGATGCGGCCTTCGCACCTACCAGGGCTGCCATCTGGTTCTCGCCCATGATAAAGAAGTTGCCGCCGGCAACACCCTTGACGATGCCGAATTCTTCTTCACCGATGTACTCGCCGTTCATAATCGGGATCGCCCAGCACTTCCTGCCGCCGACTTCCTTCTGGTACTCATACCCGTCGCCGAAGAAATGAAGCTTCACCGGTATCTTCTCTTCTGCATCGGTGATACCGTTAAAAACCGCTGTTGTCGGTGCCGTCAGGACGCACTCGGCAAGCCGTTCCACGACCTGTTCTTTGAGTTTTTTCTTGCTCGCACAGATCAGGATGGCGACACCCGGCCTCCCGTCCGGAGTCTCGCTGCCGGAAAGGACGCTCTCGATTCCTGCTTCGCAGGGGCATCCGATCGCAGAGGTTGCAAACCCGGTTGCCTCGGTCGCTGCCGCAAGGGCCCAGTCTTTCGTTACTGCAGTAATGATCACCCGGCAGACCCAGGTCGGGAATGCCTCTGCATAAGTGCTGTCGATTGTTACACCGTTGATTTCCATTCTAACATAACCTCGCGTATACCAACAGTACCTTGATTATTACTGAATAAATTTTCTCATTTAATTCCGCGCTCAACAAAGTGCATCGGAATATACCAAAAAAGTAAACCACTTAAGATTAATATGGCAAATTTATATGTTAACATGATGAGGGTGCATATAAAGAAAAATTGAAAATATATAATAAAAGGGCCGGTTTACAGCGATATATTTCAGAACCTTTATCTACATACTTTCACCACTCTTTTGATAATCGATTTTAAAATCGATCATAGCTGGTGCGTGAACTCATGGTATTTGCAGAGCAGATTAGCCACGAACATTACGCCGGCTGTAGCAAATGTGTTGTTGCATGTCCTGTGGACACGCCGGAACTTCGCACGGCAGGTCGGTGTCAGACGAAATGATCTGCACAGTCCGGGATGAATATCCATTATCCCTGACTTTCCGGGTGAAATCCGTGCCGGGTGCGGTGTATGCGTCCCGGTGTGTCTGCATGAGATTATCAGGCTGACAGGGCCCTGGGAAACCAGAGCAGAGGCAAAGGTGCAATAGAGGAACAGCGTGAGGGTTAATTTCATGGCATTGTTTCCAAAGTTTTCCAAAAAGAGGGATGGTGTCAACGTTGTGATGGAGCAGCGCCTCCTTCAGAGCGTGAGCAACCTGATTCTGAATTCAGAGACCTGCACGGGATGCGGTATCTGTGTCGACGCATGTCCAGAGGAGGCTATTGTCCTCGGACTTGTCGGTGCAGCCCGCCGTGGTGCCATCAACTACGCGACACCTATCGATGTAGACGAGACCAAGTGCTCGTACTGCGGTGTCTGCGTCATCATGTGCCCGTTCAATGCATTGACTCTGAAGGTCGATAATCAGGAGCGGCTTCCCATTGTTGAAAAAGAGGGATTCCCGCAGTACGACATGAAGGCAGAGATCGATGACGAGAAGTGCGTCAGGTGCACGATCTGCGAAGAGGTCTGCCCGCGTGATGCAATCGACCGGGATGTCCCGGCCTATGAAGGAACCTACCAGGGACCGGTTGCAGGCGCAAAGGACCGACAGACAGCACTCAAGACCAAGACCACCTTCACGGTCGACAAGGAGAAATGCTCCCTGTGCGGCCTGTGTGGTGCACTCTGTCCTGCCATCAGGGTCAAGCACAAGGAATTTACTTCCGAGACCGGAAAAGTCGAGGGCGATGTGATCTGGGACGAGACCAAGTGCGACGCCTGCAAAGTGTGCGTGGAAGTCTGCCCCGAGGAGTGCATCACCGTCGAGCGTGAAGTTATCTCCGACAAGGTTGACGGCAAGGTTACTATCATAAAGGACAACTGCTGTACCTGCCGTTGGTGCGCGAAGAACTGCCCGACCGAGGCAATTACCGTCGAAAAACTTTTCGAGGGCGACATAGAATTCCATGCCGAGAAATGCCCCGGCGGCTGTTCGACCTGTGCAGATATCTGCCCGGCAAACGCGATCTATCTTCCCAGCGAGAAGCCCGCAGCCGAGATGGGACACCATATCGAGGCCAACATCGCGGTTAACAAGGATTACTGTATTCTCTGCGGTGCCTGCGTGAATGCCTGCCCCGGTGAGGATATCATTATCCTCCAGCGGACCGGCATCCGGATGAAGGGCACGGAAACGGACCTCTTCAGAAAGATCAAGGAGAAACTCTTTGCGAAGAGAACCTCGAAGGTCAAGGAAGGCATCACCGGACAGGTCGGAATAAAACTGATGGAGAAGGCGTGAGGGAGAACGAGCATGGCAAGATCAAAAGGTTACCCGGAAGCGCTGGAGAAGAAACTCCACGATCAGCGGTTTTACCGTGAGGATTCGACACCTGACTTTACAAAGAGAGTCGAAGGCATTTCACGTACCATCGCCCACATGTGCTACCAGTGCGGCACCTGCACCGGCTCGTGCCCGTCAGCACCCAGGAGCACCTACCGCATCCGCAAGTTCATGCGGAGGGCGGTGCTCGGGCTCGAAAATGAGGCGCTCAACGATCCCGATCTCTGGCTCTGCACCACCTGTTACAGCTGCACCGACCGGTGCCCACGTGACATTGCACCCACGGATGTTATCATGGCCATGAGGAACATGGCATTCACCCACGATATCATACCGGTGAACTTCCTCAAGACCGTGCAGGCAATCTACAGCTCAGGCCATGGTGTGCCCAACAATGATGTGAACCGTGCAGCCCGGGAGAGACTGGGACTCACCCGCGACCCGCCAACCACCCATATGTACCCTGAATATATGCCCGGCATCAGGAAGATCCTTGATCACTACCATCTCAAGGAAAATGCCGACCGGATCGTCAAGGAACGGGAGGGATAAGAGAGCATGTCAGAATCAACAGCAAACCACACGTTCGCGTTATACCTTGGCTGTATTGCGCCGAACCGGTACCCGGGTGTGGAATCCGCATCCATCAAAGGTTGTAAAAAACTTGGCATCGACCTTGTTCCCCTCAAGGGAGCCAGCTGCTGCCCGGCCCCCGGTGCATTCGGTTCCATCGACCTGAACGTATTCTACGCAATGGCGGCCCGCAACCTCGTGCTCGCCGAGCAGATGAAGACAGACATAGCACTGGTCTGCAATGGCTGCTACAAGTCGATCTGGGAAGTCAACCACAAGCTCAAGCACAACCAGGATCTCCGCGATAACGTCAACGAAGTGCTCAAGGAAGTTGACATGGAGTACAAGGGCACCATCAACGTCTACCACGTCGCCGAACTCCTCTATAACGACAAGTTCGCCGGGGTCAGCAAGATCAAGGATTCCGTGGTAAACCCCCTGACCGGCGCCCGCATCGCCGTCCACTACGGCTGCCACCTCACCAAACCCCACAAGGACCGGGAGTTTGAAAAGGAGGTCATGCTGAACACCGAGCACCCGACCTGGATGGAAGAACTGGTCGCAGCACTTGGTGCAACGCCGGTCGAATACCGCAACAAGATGCAGTGCTGTGGTGCCGGCGGCGGTGTCCGCGGGTACGATATCGTCCACTCGCTGGATATAACGAACGAGAAGATGCTTAACCTCAAAGAGGAAAAAGTGGACGCACTGACCGATATCTGCCCGTTCTGCCAGCTCCAGTTTGACCGTGGCCAGATCGAGATCAAGGAGAAGTTCGGCGTCAGCTACAATCTA